>Ga0172368_10001456_pt1 | contig 32275 bp, 31 predicted proteins | sample Lak11m_FD_114540 | JGI IMG/M metagenome (GOLD analysis project Ga0172368, IMG submission 114540) | Freshwater microbial communities from Kabuno Bay, South-Kivu, Congo - kab_022012_11m | ecosystem: Environmental > Aquatic > Freshwater > Lake | place: Democratic Republic of the Congo: South-Kivu...
ATACTTTGGTATACTGTTTCTCGGAATTGTTGGATTGGCATGGTTTTAGCAACAATGCTTTTACCAGCAATTCCACTTTTTGTTAAGGTTCTACTTCCTTTATTGGAACTCTAAAGTCAAGTAACTAATTATCCCAATAAAATATGATTAATTGAGTCTCAATTTGACGTCTTGATATAAATTAGAAATTACTGAACCGTTATATAGCATTTATAACTAAAGAAAAATTATTGAACGAAAATTCATTAGTGACAAAAATCTTCTTCGGTGATAAATTAAACCTTCTGAGTAATATTCTAATTAAGGAGCCACCGAAGGGAGTCGAACCCTTGACCTGGCGTTTACGAAACGTCTGCTCTGCCGACTGAGCTACGGTGGCTTGGTTGGCGGCGGGGATTATACCAGTAGAATATTATAATGAGCAAGTAATATTGGAAAATAATATTCATGAAAAATCATAGGAATTCATAATGTTCCGAATAGCGATGTTGTCTTACCACACCTGCCCATTGGCAACTTTAGGGGGCAAGAACACAGGTGGTATGAATGTTTATGTAAGAGATTTATCAATAGCCCTGGGTCGCCTGGGTATACATGTGGATGTCTTTACCCGTTCACAGGATGAGCATGTACCTCACGTACTGCATGACCTGGGTTTTGGAAACCGTGTTGTGCATATCCCGGCTGGACCAGAACATCCAACATCAAAGGATGAATTGGTCAACTATATACCTCAATTTGTTGAAGGGATAAAATCCTTTGCTTCAGAAAAAGGTCTACAATATGACTTGGTCCATAGTCATTACTGGATGTCTGGTTTAGCAGGGAGATCATTAAAGGAATTCTGGGGTATACCCTTGGTGCATATGTATCATACTTTGGGAGAAATGAAAAACCGGGTAGCAAAAAAACCTGCAGAAAAAGAAGGTGGATATAGAATTGCGATTGAAAAACAGCTTTTGAATATCTCAGATAGAATTGTTGCTGCTACTCTGGCAGAAAGAGCGCAGCTTGAATGGTTGTATAAAGCAGATGTAAAAAAGATCGATGTCATTCCACCTGGAGTGGATGTCTCACATTTTTATCCGATACCCGTTGATGAAGCCAGAGAATTTATCGGTGTAAAGCCAGACGATCAGATGGTCCTTTTTGTTGGCAGGATTGAACCTCTAAAAGGTGTGGATACTCTTATTCAAGCAATGTCGTGCCTAAATTTGAGGGAGATTTCTACCAGTAAACCTATATTCCTCACAATTATTGGTGGTGACCCGGATGTAAATCCTGCTGATATGTCAGGCGAGATGACCAGACTGCAGAAAATGAGCAACGATTTGTGTATGGGGAAAATGGTTGTTTTCCTGGGAAAAAGAGGGCAGGATACTTTACCATATTATTATTCCTCGGCAGATGTTGTTGTTATGCCATCGCATTATGAATCTTTTGGAATGGTAGCACTTGAGGCAATGGCTTGTGGAACTCCGGTGATTGCATCACAGGTTGGCGGATTGGCTTTCTTAGTGCAAGATGGAATTACAGGTTACCATGTTCCTGATGATGATCCAGGTGAGCTTTGTGGACGTTTAATGGAATTGTTGGGAGATCGTAAACTAAGAGATACGCTTGGGAGCCAGGCAAATAACTATGCCCAATTGTATTCCTGGGAAAAAATTTCTGTTCAAATTGTTGAGCTTTACAAAGCGATTTTGTCGAAGAAGGATTAAATTCCTAAAGTACCCCTAGGTAAATATTTTGTTACTCTTTAACTTTGACGTAGAAAAGAGTCGATCCATTGGATTCCACACTTCTTTGCTCGAAAATATCCTTGTAACTTGCAATCAAGCGCGATAGTTGCTTGTGCCCGTAAGTACGTGGGTCAAAACCGGGATCCAGTTGATAAAGAGCATTTCCCATTACGGCAAGTAAGGACCAACCATCTTCTTGAACTGACATTTCAAAGGCTTTAATAAGAGTTGGGATAGGCTCTTGATCGGGTGATATTTTTTCCTGGGTTTTCTGTGTTTTTGTTCTTGGATTTTTTATTTCAGTTACCAGGTTTTCTGTATATACAAACACATCACAGGCATTAACAAAGGGTTTTGGGGTTTTCTTTTCTCCGATACCCATTGCGAAAACACCAGTTTCACGAATACGGGTTGCCAGACGGGTATAGTCGCTGTCGCTTGAAACCAGGCAAAAACCATCCACAACTCCTGAATGAAGAATATCCATAGCGTCGATGATCATGGCTGAATCGGTTGCGTTCTTTCCGATCGTGTATCGGAATTGTTGAATGGGTTGAACGGCATGAAAGTTCAAAACATCCTTCCATGAATTCATGGAATTAGTTGTCCAATCACCATAAATCCGGCGAAGGGTCACCAATCCATATTTTCCTGCCTCAACCAACATCTGGGAAAGCAGGCTTGCTTGCGCATTATCCCCATCAATAAGAATGGCGATTTTATGGCGAGAAATTGAAGTTAATTGTTCATCTGGCATATACAAATTATACACCTTATCCTGGAGATTCATTGGGTACTGACGGCAAGTATTCTTCTATTAATAATTACAGAGTTGTGGATGTGGAAAAAGTTTTCAGTGATTGAAAAGTGTAAATTCATAGGCATAAGTTCGATCGGGCAATCGAATTTTTCGTAACTACTCTGCATTTTATGATTTCAAACTTTTTCGGGAGTTTATGAGAGGATTGCGGATCAGTAATTAAGGAGCAGGTTAGTGTCATATAATATTGAACTGTAATTATCCACGGATAATTGAAAAAAAACGATCGTGGAAAAACCTGTCATGATCCAGGTTTATCAATTTCCGGATAGGGATTCTTAATTTGAATACAGAAAATAATACGGGAAGATTTCAGTTTATATCGGGATTGATGGATTGGTGCAACTATTGAGCCAAGACACCAAATATTGAAAAATCGAAAACCGGAAGAATTGAAACATGATTGTGTGCCCCCGGAGAGATTCGAACTCTCAACCACTGGATTCGAAGTCCATTACTCTGTCCGTTGAGCTACGGGGGCATTTGACCGGTAAGTATTATACCCTAATAATAATTCTCCTTTACGGTTCAAGTTTAGCATGTTATAATTATTTTTTGTGAATATATTCAGATGACTAAATAATGTAAGGATAATCCGATGGTAAATCTCGATCTCATTTTTCAAGCTACCAAAAACCCTAATATCCCAGACCTTTACCCTGGCGATGCTGTGAGTGTCCATGTTCGCATCAAAGAAGGTGATCGTGAACGCATCCAGGAATTTAAGGGAACCGTAATACGTATGCGTAAAGGTGGCAATAATGCAAACTTTACTGTTCGAAGAATTGCTAGCAATGGTATTGGTGTGGAAAGAACATTCCTAATTCATTCTCCTCGTATCGATAAAGTAGTTATTGAGCGCCACACACATGTTAGAAGGGCACAACTTTATTTCTTGCGGCAGCGAACTGGTAAAAAAGGCAATCTTAAACAGCGATTTGATTAATAAATCTTCTCTTCGAATGGCGCAGCGCAATTAATGGCTGCGTCTTTAATTTAAATTTTAGAGAAAATATAAAATGAGTTCTCCCATTATTGGAATTACAACTTTTAATGATGAAACCAGTAAAGAATATCCCAATGTATTATTGCATCGGGAGTATATAAGGGCAATAATTAAGGCAAATGGGATACCTTTATTAATTCCATCTGGATTATCAGCAGATGCACTTAATGAACTTCTTCCTAAATTGAATGGCCTTTTGTTTTCAGGTGGGGGGGATATTTCTGTTGATCAATATGGTGGACAATATCATCCACTTATGGAAAATGTTGATCAAGAAAGAGATATTCTAGAAATGACTTTAATGAAAACAGTCATTGATCGAAATATTCCATTTCTGGGGATTTGTCGTGGGATTCAAGTTCTAAATGTGGCCATGGGTGGAACTCTTTATACAAATATTGCTTCAGAAATGAATGATCCCCTCAAACATGATTATTATCCAGATCATCCCCGGAATAAATTGGTGCATAAAGTAGAATTAAGTTCTGATAATAAATATAAAACAATTTTTGGCTCATCCGTGCTTGAAGTCAATAGCATGCATCACCAGGGCGTGAAAAAAGTAGCCGAAGGGTTGAACGCAATTGGGTTCGCTCCAGATGGATTGGTAGAAGTATTGGAATTGAAAGGACATAAATTTGGTTTGGGAGTGCAATGGCACCCGGAAAGTTTGCCTGACCATAGTGCAATGCAACATTTGTTCATTGCATTTATTGATGCTTCCAGAGGTGCTACAAGAATATGGAAGTGAATTTGAGAAGAAGCTCCCCAATTGGAATATTTGATTCAGGGGTAGGTGGGTTATCTGTATTGAAAGCTATTCGACAAGAATTACCACAAGAATCGATTCTTTACCTGGCAGATCAAATCCATGTTCCTTATGGTAAACGGACTCTGACTGAGGTGCGATTATTTTCAACTGCAATAACTCGATTCCTGCTCGACATGGATGCGAAACTAATTGTTGTGGCATGCAATACCGCATCTGCAGCTGCGCTTAATTCCTTGCGGATAACTTTTCCAAAAATTTCCTTTATAGGTATGGAACCTGCAGTAAAACCAGCAGCAGAGATTTCACTTACTCGCAGGGTGGGTGTTATTGCGACCTCGGCAACATTTCAAGGTGCTTTGTATTCCTCAGTGGTGGAGCGGTTTGCACAGGATGTAATTCTGTTTCAGCAAACATGCCCGGGTTTGGTTGAGCAAATTGAAGCTGGTCATTTGGATTCACAAAAAACGCGAAACATCCTTGAAAATGCTTTGTCGCCTATGATTGAGAAGGGGATAGATACCATCGTCCTGGGGTGTACTCATTACCCTTTCGTAATTTCCTTGATCAAGGAGATTGCCGGGGATGGGATTCGTGTTATAGACCCTGCACCTGCAGTTGCCAGGCAAGTAAACAAGATGTTAAAAGCTGGATCACTGAAAAATAATGATTTGGAAACCTTTACGATGAAATTTTTTACTACCGGTGATACCTTAAGATTAGGGAAAAATCTTCCCAAACTTTTACTTGAATCCGGTGTTGTAAATAAGCTTATCTGGAAAAATGATCATCTCACCGAAGAGGATAAATAGTTTTCTTGTTAATATTGGTGTTTGAATATTAATTTAATCAGCTGGAAAAATATTTATTCTTTGAAGCATTTCCGGAGATCCAACAAATTTCTTGAAAGTTAGATCCCCATCACTAATATTTAATGTGCTACATAACTTCTTGTAAATTCCCAGGTAATTATCTTCAATATTTAATTTCCAACTCAGGCCTAAAATATTGGCGCATAGTTTAAGAGATTTGGCATCAGAGCTTTCAATCTCAATAAATATCCCAAAAGGAAGTTCATCCAACATGATTTGTGAATGGTTAAGGATGTAAACAGTTCGAAATTTTTCGTAGGATTGATAAACTTGATATCCAAGTGCTTGAAGAATTAGTTGTGTCTTCTCAATATCGCTGATAGAGATTTCTATCTCCTGCCGAATCCGAACCCCACCTATAATTTCTCCTGGTCCCTTATAAGTTAACCATTTTTTTGAATCCTGTCGGACTCGTAAAACTTTTGATTCGTTGGATAAACTGTGTTCTGCAGTATCATATCTATAATTAATTTCAAAAATACGAGGTTTCGTTATTCGAGCCCCAAATTGATTGAGACGTAGTCTAATGTTTTGGATATTCTTAACATAGAACTTTACCTCAATTTCTTGATTAATCTCTTCGGACATTCTACTCAACACTCAATAATGGTTGGCGTTGTTCTACGTTATCTCCAGGTTTCACTCTCACCCTCGTTAATATACCATCACGAGGAGATTTTAATTCATTCTGCATTTTCATGGACTCCAAGATAACCAAAACCTGGCCTTTAATAACTGGTTGACCCTCTGCAACAGGTATTGACACAACCATCCCTGGCATCGGAGATTTTAGGTGATACTCTGAGCTTTGACTAACTGAACTACCCCCGGCTGCCTTTAATCTTTTTTCTCGTTCATCTTCCACCTTAACTGAAAAGGCACGCCCCTGCAATAGTACCTGATAATCATCTTCACCTGGGTAAACATAAGCTTCGAAAGATTTCCCGCTAATTAACAATGAAAAAACAGGTTGGTTGGCGATGGAAATAAAATCTACTTCGAAGATCTGTCCATCAACTTTCACGTGATGGTCATCGAGGATATCAACAGAATATTCCTTGCCATTTACACTGGTAATATAATTCATGTTAATCTCCTAACGGTGCATCCGTTCCCAACGGCCTACCCATTTCCAGTTGCTGGTATCGCGTTCACCTCTCCGGACAATTTGAGCAGATTGTTCAAGGTGTTGGTGGGTCATTAATGTGGCTATGACGGCAGCTATCTTCATATTTGCTGTATTATTATCTTCCGAATCGTCCATTGAAAATCTTTCTTCCACAAAACGGGTGTCATATTGTCCACCCATAAAACGATGTGAATCCATCATACGCTGGTGGAAAGGTATATTTGTTCTTACACCAACAATACGGTACTCTTCAAGTGCTCGACGCATTCGGAGAATTGCTTGCCCACGGGACTCCCCCCAGGATACTAATTTAGAAATGAGCGGATCATAATATGAGGAAATCTCAAAACCCGGATAAACACCAGTATCAACCCGGATACCAGGACCAGTAGGCAAGATGCTATGGCTGATCAACCCGGTGGATGGAAGATATGAATTATAGGGATCCTCAGCATTGATGCGGCATTCGATGGCGGCTCCTTTTTGGTGGACATCTTCTTGTGTGTAGGAAAGGTGTCTGCCTCTCGCAATGCGGATCTGTTCTTTTACAATATCAATGCCTGTAACCATCTCGGTAATTGGATGTTCAACTTGCAGGCGTGTGTTCATTTCCAAAAAATAATAGTTTTTATCCTTGTCTACCAGAAACTCGATCGTTCCTGCATTGATATAATCCACTGCCTGGGCTGCTTTCACTGCAACACTTCCCATTTCTTCACGAAGGTCCATATCATCACCAATAAAAGATGAAGGTGATTCTTCCAATAACTTTTGATGGCGACGTTGTAAAGAACACTCGCGTTCACCTAAATGAATGACATTTCCATGTTGGTCAGCTATGATTTGAAATTCGATATGCCTGGCTCCCAGGACAAGTTTCTCGAGGTACACATTTCCATCACCAAATGAAGCCTCCGCTTCACGCCTGGCAGAGTCTATCAATCCGGGCATTTCTTCCAAATTCTTTACTTCACGCATCCCTTTTCCACCGCCACCGGCAGTAGCTTTAATCAGGAGGGGAAATCCGATCTCACTTGAGATCTTTAGTAAATTTTCATTCGATAACGATCCTTCACCCTCTGTGCCCGGTACAACTTTAACACCCGCTTTGGTAACTGTAGCACGTGCGATGGCTTTATCACCCATGGCGGCAATTGCAGATGGTTTTGGGCCAATAAAAACCAACCCTTCATCCATACATGCTTGTGCAAAATCTGCCCGTTCAGCCAGAAAACCATACCCTGGGTGGATCGCCTGTGCACCACTTTTCTTGGCAATAGCGATGATTTTATCCGCACGAAGATAAGATTCGCGTGACGGGGCAGGTCCTAACAAATAAGCCTCATCGGCATAGCGGACATGGAGAGCCTGTCTGTCAACATCAGAATATACCGCCACCGTTTCAAGTCCAAGCTCACGACAAGCACGGATAATTCTTACAGCTATCTCACCTCTATTTGCAATTAAAACCTTATTCATGCCATCTCCGCATTAAATTAGTTAGCAAAATATTTTTGATTGGGAATCATTATAGAGGAATGTTTCCATGTTTTTTGGCAGGGTTCGAATCCCTTTTATTGGATAACATCTCGAGGGCATTAATTAGACGTGGTCTGGTTTCCCGTGGTTCGATGACATCATCAATGTAACCGCGCGCTGCCGCAACATATGGATTGGCAAATTTTTCCCTGTAATCTTTAACTAATTCGACTTTTCGATCTGCTTGATCCTCAGCATCGGCAAGCTCTTTACGGAAAATGATATTGACAGCTCCATCGGGACCCATAACTGCCAATTCAGCTGAGGGCCAGGCTAGATTTATATCTCCACGGATATGTTTGGATGACATGACATCATAAGCCCCACCATAAGCTTTTCGGGTTATGACCGTCAATTTGGGAACTGTTGCCTCACAATATGCGTAGAGTAATTTTGCTCCATGACGAATGATTCCACCATGCTCCTGGGTAGTTCCTGGTAAAAATCCCGGAACATCTACAAATGTCAGGATCGGGATATTAAAAGAATCGCAAAAACGGACAAATCGCCCTGCTTTATCTGAAGAATTAATGTCCAAAACACCTGCCAACAAAGCTGGCTGGTTTGCTACAATACCTATGCTATGCCCACCCAGCCGTGCAAAACCAGTAACTATGTTTTGTGCGTAGGCTTCATGGATCTCATAAAATGTGCTGATATCAACCACCATTTGAATAACATCTTTTATATTGTAAGGCTTGGATGGATCATCAGGAACAATTGTATTGAGTTTCTCATCCATTCTCAAGTTATCATCATTGGTTTGTACGTAGGGAGGATCTTCCATATTGTTTTGTGGCAGATAACCCATGAGTTTTCGAATTAAATAGAGCGTATCTGCTTCTGAATCAGCAGCCAGGTGGCAAACACCTGATAATTCTGAATGAACACTGGCTCCGCCCAGTCCCTCAAAATCTATCTCTTCATGAGTTACTGTTTTTACAACATCTGGTCCAGTAACGAACATGTAGGAAGAATTTCTGACCATGAATATAAAATCGGTAAGAGCTGGAGAATAAACTGCTCCTCCAGCACAAGGTCCCATTATTGCAGATATTTGAGGAATAACGCCTGACGCAAGAGTGTTCTTAAGAAAAATATCAGCATATGCACCCAATGAAACAACCCCTTCCTGAATCCGGGCACCTCCCGAGTCATTTAGCCCGATAACGGGTGCTCCATTTTTAATGGCCATATCCATGATCTTGCAGATCTTCTCGGCATGTACTTCTCCGAGAGAGCCACCAAAAATAGTGAAATCCTGTGAAAAAACATAAATAAGCCTTCCTTCGATGGTTCCCCATCCCGTTACCACCGAATCACCCAGAAATTTTTGTTTATCTAATTTAAAATCGTGAGTTCTATGCTCAACAAATGCATCCGTCTCTCGAAAAGATCCTTTATCCAAGAGCAAATCAATTCTTTCTCGTGCAGTTAATCTACCTTTGTTATGTTGGACTTCGATTCTTTTTTCACCACCACCAGCTCGTGACTGGATTCGAAGTTTGTTCAGACGATCAATTTTGGAGTTTTCTGTCATGAGTTTCTCGCTGTTTGAAATAATATTGGGTGTACCTGTGATTTATTAAAATTGAAACGAATAATAACATAAAGCCTGTCAGAACGATTGGAAACAAATGGGTGATTAGTTTCTTCTGGAAAAGCAATCGGTCAACCCAGTACCAGAGCGTAAATAGTATTGTTGCAAGTTTGATGAATAACAACCAACTGGATTTTCCTCTAAAGAGACCAAAAATTGCAGCCAGGCCAATTAAGATCCAAACCAAGCTTATTACAGACATATACATTGGTCCAGGCTGGGAATTGTATTTTCGAAGAAATTCCCAATTCGAGATGGTTTCATAAAGACGTAAACCATTCCATGTTGTGATGGTTAACACAGTCAGTGCAATCAAAGTTACGGGTACAGGTGGTTTTGTCATCAAATATGAATAATAAATGACTATTGCAATCAGGGGGCAGCTTGGTATTGATAAAGCGCATAAGTATCGATATATTTAATAAATTCTACACGATCTGGAAATTCGAATTGATAAGGATCAGATTCCATAAGTATATATGGTTTGGCTAAAACATAATCCAGTCCCAGATTATCCAGAAATTCTCCTGCCTTAAAGTTTTTCATTGCTTGAAAATAGGAATACGAATTAATTAAACCGTCAAGATTCACGATCGTTCGATTCTTAATAAAATAACCTGTAGAACCTCCTCCCGTAAATCCAATGATTGCCCCTGGTTCGGTATTGTTTTCCAAAGAAGAAGCTAGAAATAAATAATTACCTTCATCGAATCCAGTGTAATTGTAATTGACCATGTTAATTATATGGGTTATATATCCTGCGAAAATTGTTACCCCTAGGATTACAATCGATACAGAAACGACTAGATTCTGGATAACACGTTTTTTGATAATTCTGATCGTCAAATGATAAATAAGTATCAGGCATAAGACAGTAAGGATCATCTGTGATATCCAATACCAACTTCTGAAACCCACATAAGACCTAATATTATAGGTCCAAATTTGCCAAAAAATTCCTCCCAGTATTGGTAATAATAATAGATTATTAAAGGAATCTTTGAAATAATTTATATTCTTAAATGCTATAAAAGTGATGATGAAAATTGCGATTAAATATATTAGGAAAAAAAATCTTGCAGGAATAATCGTTGCAAGAATTGAATTGATGGATGAAAACAGCCGCCATTTATCCACTCCAAGACCAAGTGCTCCAGATAAAGATTTTTCAGGAGCCCCGTATACTGTATACATTGTTCCCCACCATTGTTTAATTTGACCACTGACGGGCAATGCTGTCTGAAAAAAAACAAAATTGTATAGTGCATACACTATTAAGGTTATTAGGAGGATACCAAAATAAATAGATCCAGTCCGAAACCAATTCGGCCATTTTTGTTTAAGAATTTCAAGTGGGGTCTGATCAACACCTTTAATATTCTTAGAAGTAATTTGTGCCAATAAACGAAAGCAAAAGACGAAAATAATCGTAATTAAGAAGTCAATAAAGGGTAGGCTTTTTGGAAAAGCGACTCCTGTTCTTAAGATCGTGATCAGAAGAATTGGAATTGCTGTGAACACTTCAGCGATTGTGACTGCCATTATTGTTTTTCTTAGTAATTTTCCAATTGATTGGTCACCGGTTGGTTGGTATAAACCAAAGAAGTAATAAATTGGGATTTTAATGATTAACCCTAATCCTATAAATATAAAAATTCCTGAAGAGAATGTATAAATATCGATGAAATTACCGAGGCGGATAAGCAGGCTCAAAAAAGCTGAGAAGATAATGAATAAAGAATCGATTACCAAGATATGACGAAAATTCGTGTTTGAAAAAATTAACCAGATCCCGAGCATGAAAATAATAAAAATATTATCTAATCTTGCAAGAAAAGCCAATGAAGCGATACCACCCGTGAAAATAAGGTCCCGAGTGGCTAATTTAGTAGTTGAAAGGGATAAATTTGAAATATTACTAATAAGAAGGAAGAGGAAGAAAACACTTATACCAGTTTCGATGCCAGATTCAGAGGTGAATGAGTGTATCAGTGGAGTAAACGCCCAGACGATTGCCCCAAGAATCCCTGCACCTTTCGATAATACTCTGGATAACCAACGGTAAATTATCAACGCTGTGGCAGCATTAAGAATGCCCATGAAAATAATCAATATTCGAAAAGGTAAATATAAGTTATAACGAGCCAGGCTGAAAATTGGAATACATACCAGCATCCAAAGAGGATGAAATCCATTGGTCGGGTTTATTCCATCGAAAGTGACTCCCAGTCCATCGGATATATTTTTTGCTGTATTAAAGTAATAAAATGCATCATCTGATTGAAACCAGTTCATTAAGCCTGTTTCGGAACTTGCAGCGGCATACCCGTGCGAAAACAAGATTACGAGAATAAGTGCAACTTCGAATATGGGAAACTTTTTCATCTCATTAACATCATTCGATTATTGATAAGATTACTTTACCCAAGTTTTGTCCTGATTCAAGGTGAGTATGAGCTGCACTCACATCAGCCAAAGGAAATGTTTTGCTAATGGCTGGTATTAATTGGTGGGTGGTGACCAGCTTCATCACATCAGAAAAATCTGCAATAGTTCCCATTGTTGATCCGATGATGGAGAGGTGTTTACCGAAGATAAACCGATTATCGATTTCAAATTTGGGACCACCAGTATTCCCGACGGTCAGTAATCGACCTCCTTTTCCTAAAGCACGAAAACTTTGTGGAAAGGTGGTGCCAACATTATCAACGACGATATCAACTCCACGTTTATTTGTTATTTTGTATACCGTTTTTGCCCAATCCTCTTCTTGAGTTCTTAAAATTAGAACATCTGCGCCTAATGATTCTGCCAGTGCCAGTTTCTCAGATGTTGAGCCAACCACGATCGATTTTGCCCCAATAAATTTAGCTATCTGGATACTGGCTGTGCAAACCCCTCCAGCTGCTCCAATGATAAGTACTGTTTCTTCGGGTCTAAGATGTCCTTTGGTAATTAATGAGTGCCAGGCTGTATGAAAAACCAATCCTGCAGCAGCAGCAGTTTGGAAAGAAATGTCTTCAGGAATTTTAAAAAGTTGCCGGGATGGAACATTAATAAATTCAGCATATGTACCCTTTATTGTTTCACCCAGTAGGTGCCAGTTGCTGCACATGTTATCTTGTTTATTCAGACAAAATTCGCAATTACCACAGCCGATATTAGAATTGATAACCACCCGGTCTCCTATATTCCACCCTGTTACACTATCTTCAAGAGCAATGATCTCACCAGCCCCATCTGCTCCTAATATGTGCGGATAATCCAATTTTAATCCTGGCCAACCGATACGTACAAGAATATCCATTCGATTTAACGCAGCAGCGTGCAATTTAACCATCACATGACCAGGTTTGTTGATTGGGGTGGGAAAATCAGTTAGTTTCAAAACATCTGGGCCACCATGCTGGTGGAAAAGGACAGCTTTCATTTAACTCCTGGATAGATCTTGGTATTTGTATAAATAGTACAAAGGTAGATTATTGATTCCATTCTTTACCGGAATCAAACTCCGGAGTAATTTGCTTGGACCAATGGAATTAAATTGCATGGGATGGGAGACAATTAAAGACAATTAGCACATTAGGGAATTGGGTTTTGGGTTGATCCCAGCAGGTTTTCGAGATCAAATCCATCAAAATCAGGTACAAAAAATTAGATACATTGAATCGAATAAAAACCCAATGCTGATGAACTTCAAGAAATGCTTTATTCTTGCTCAAGTTGAGATTTGACATACAAGGCTAACCCTTAATCAAACTTACCTTTGCAATGAGTCAATTCTTGCCGGTTTAAGAGTACCGATGTCCTGCTGCTTATAATGAAGTGCGGATGAAACAGATGACCAATTTTTGGCCATCCGGTTATTTATTGAGTTCGATTCGAGAAATAACCAGTCTTTGTATCTCGCTGGTCCCTTCGTAAATTTCGGTTATTTTTGCGTCACGGAAATAGCGTTCTATAGGTAATTCCTTGCTATAACCTATACCACCATGAATTTGAATGGCAGCATGGGTGACAAACATACAGGTTTCTGACGCAAATAACTTGGCCATGGCAGCATTAATCGAAAACCTCTCCCCAGTCTCTTTTGATCGCTCCTTTTTGAGAGCAGCATCATAGATCAATAGCCTTGATGCCTCGATCCTGGTCTTCATATCAGCCAATTTAAAGGAGATCCCCTGATATTCACCGATCTTCTGTCCAAAAGCTTCACGTTCGCGTGCATATTCAAGACTTGCTTCATATGCAGCCTCAGATATTCCTAATGCTTGGGAGGCAATTCCAATCCGCCCTGCATCCAGAACAGTCATGGCTATTTTAAAACCATCTCCTTCCTCCCCTATACGGTTTTCAACCGGAATACGGCAATTTTCGAAGATAATTTCGCTGGTTGCAGATGCTCGAATACCTAGTTTTGGTTCTTTCTTTCCTCGAATGCATCCTGGAGTTTTTGCATCTACAATAAATGCGCTTATTCCTTTATTTTTCTTTTCTGGGTTTGTCATCATAAAAACAACAATATAATCTGCAATCGGTCCGCTTGTCACCCAGGATTTCCGACCATTTAATATATAAAAATCACCTTCCCGAGTTGCACGACTGAGCATTGTACCAGCATCTGAACCCGACATTGGTTCTGTAAGCGAATAAGCTCCAATCGCTTTTCCAGAAGCGACGGGTTCGAGATATTTTTTCTTTTGTTCATCGGTTCCGAAGCGAATAAATACATAGGCATAAAGAGAGTTATTTACAGACATGATCACGCCATGTGAAGCATCAACCTTACTGATCTCTTCAAGTGCCAGGACATAAGCCAGAGTGTCCATGCCAGCTCCGCCATATTCCTCTGGAACCTCTATCCCCATGAATCCTAATTCTCCCATTTTCTTTATTGTTGCGGATGGAAATTCCCCACTTTCATCAAATTCAGCCGCAATGGGCGCAATTTGCTTTTGGGCAAAATCCCGTGCAGTGTTACGGATCATTTCGTGTTCAGCACTAAATGGAAATAATTGTGAGGCCATAATATTCCTCCATATGTGATTTATAGGCTGTAATTATAGCATGGCAGAGAATTACAATTCATTAGGAAAGCATAACAACCATCCTGATAACCCCCAACTGACCAGAAAATATACCTATCAAAGATCAGAACTGCTTTTTGCAATTTGGACAGATTTTTTCATTCTTATTCAAAACCCAACCACAATTGGGGCAGGTAGTTGGATGTGAATCTCCCAAAGGAGCACCGCAAGCAATACAACTTGAATTGCCCAGTTCGTTTCCGGTATGGCAGTACTCACATTCCAGGCGTGATAATTTATCCGAAAGTTTCGTACTAGCCCCGGCTTGAGCAACTGCCCTGTGGATAGTTTGCCAAACCTTGTCTGATATTTGCAGATTTTCGATATCCTGTGCTATGTCATCCAATCGCCCGAGTAAATTCAGCGGATTGAGAATGGTGACAATTGCAGATTGTCCAAGGCTGGCTGCAACACCCAACCATTTCTGTTGACCAAGTTGGATCATTACACCATCGGTAATTTGCTTAATATTGATCGAAAGGGCTGTTTGACCTCCAGATCTGGACATCTGCCTGGTGGAAATTTGAACAGTAAGATCATCATTGTTACCAATGAGTTGAGTGCGAAGGTTTCCTTGGTTAAATTCTGAAATAAGTTGGTTTGCAACGTCAACCGGAGTGATATTTCCATGAAAAATTTGCTGTTCCATAAATTAGATTATAATCCTATTATTAATCATTTTGTCTGTCTGCTTATGTAATTATACGATTCCAATCATGAAAAGTTGTCAATATGAAATTTCGGTTCAACTATTCCATCGCAACCATAATGATTTTAGGGCTTTTTGTTAGCCTATTCTTCTCGTTAAAGCAATTTCCAGTTTTAGCTCAACAACCAACAGGTTCAGTTCCTACTGTAACCGGAACTCCGTCGGGTCCAATTGCTACGGTTGTGAATGCAGATGGTGCCAATGTCCGGGCTGGTCCAAGTTCAGTTTACTATGAAAAAATTGGACCCTCTCTAATTGATGGACAAAAGGTCCCTGCCTTGGGCCGATCACCTGGAGGAGACTGGATCCAGATTTATTACCTCGGGGTTCCTGGTAATGTGGGGTGGGTATATGCTCCACTGGTTGTTCTTTCTCCAGGATATCTTCCGATCATAGAGCCTCCACCAACCTCCACACCGCGGGTTACACAGGTTATCGATCCTACCTTGATGGCAGCTTTTGCTGCAACTGGAAATCCAACTCAGCTACCTACCTTCACTCCTCCGCCTCCCTTGGTCATACCAACATATGATAGCATTGATAATAAATTACCAAGAATCCCGATGGGTCTGGTGATTTTTGGTCTTGCATTCGTCGGAATATTTGGAGCGGCAATCTCTTTCTTAAGAAGAAGGTAATTATTATTAATAAATTTATGGATAAAAAAAAGAGAAAGCAGCAATGCTCTCTCCTTTTTATCATGAATAGTCATTTACTAACAACAACTGCCGCCATCCCCACCACTTCCACAACCACTATCACAGCTACAAGATGAAGTAACATTGGGATTATCGACCAGAAATCCTTTTCCACGCTCATCATCAATAAAATCTAATTTTGCACCTTTTAAATATTCTATCGATGCATTATCAACAACCACTTTAATATTGTCAACTTTAATACTCACATCGGTTTCAGCAATAGCATCATCCAATGACATCCCATACTGATATCCTGAACAGGTTTTCCCAGATACAAATAGACGCAGTGCGTATCCCTCGAGATTGCGTTCATTGATCAGATCGTTAATCGCTTGAACTGCAGAGGGCGTTACTGTGATGGTGTCTGTTTCTACTACAGGCTGCATATGAAGCTCCTTTATTTCTAAATTTGACGCATGTTATCAGAATTAGCGATGATTGTCAACAAAAATACGAAAAAAACAAAATTCGAAAAAAATTAATCAACAGTTATTTAAGGGGCAAATCAGCTTTGTGTGTAATCCAAATGGATGGCAAGAATTGAAAATTATTGTAAACTATACTTATAATACTTCTAAAGAAGAAATTACTCGAGGTAAAAAATGACAGAACTCTTATATCAAATCGATAGTTACCAGGATAAATTCATCACGAAGATAGTAAACGTGGATATTGAATCAAGAGTGCTATATCTTGATCAGACAGCTTTCTTTCCAGGCGGGGGCGGACAACCATGTGATCTTGGGTTTATCTATGTCGGGGATGATAAATTTCGTGTCGACCGTGTAAAGAAACAGGGAGATGATGTGCTTCACTTCATTGGTGGAACCGACACTTTGCCTCTAATTGGATTGGAGGTTCGAGGAGAGATAAATTGGGAGCGGCGATATAATTTAATGCGCACACATACGGCTATGCACATCCTGTGCGGAGTGATATTCAGGGATTATGGTGCATCTGTCACAGGCGGAGAAATGGATCTTCTAAAAGGTCGGATGGATTTTGAGTTTGAGACGTTACATGCTGAATTGGTTCATATTATCGAAGGTGCTGTGAATAAGGAAATTGAGGCATCCCGGGAAGTTCGAGTAAAAATACTCCCAAGAGAAGATGCATTTTCAATTCCTGATCTAATCCGAACCAAGATCAATCTATTACCTGTAGGCATTGCAAATGTGCGTACAATCGAGATTGTTGGCCTGGATCTCCAGGCTGATGGTGGCACACATGTTCGAAATACATCAGAGGTTGGACATATCCGAGTTGTTGACTATAAAAGTAAAGGCGCAATAAATAAACGTATCTACATAGAAGTAGAGTAATTCTTCTCTTCTTGTAATCATTTTATTTACATATTATCGATATAGGAGATGGCATGAAGGCAAAAGTGATCTTAAACCCTTATTCAAATCGATGGATTTCACAAAAGCGATGGCCCGAAGCTGAAAGAGCCCTTCATGAAGCCGGAATTGATTTTGACCTGGCAGTATCCGAATATCCACGCCATTTAATTGATTTAGCTTGTGAGGCTTCTGAAAAAGGTTTTTCTCCGATTATTGCTGCTGGTGGAGATGGAACGATCGGAGATGTTGTGAATGGTCTGGCAAAAGCATCAAAAACAGAAACTGCGTTATTAGGACCTTTGGGGATCATGCCTCTTGGCTCAGCTAATGATCTGGTTGATAACTTGAAGATTCCAAAAGATCTGGGAGAAGCTGCAAAAGTAATCGCGGCTGGCAAAGTTAAGAAAATGGATATCGGTTGTGTAAATGGATTTTATTTTGCCAATAACTCTGCAATTGGATTGGAACCCTATATTACTCTGAAACAAGAAAAAATAACCAGTATTAAAGGTATTGCACGCTATCTTGTAGCTGCAGTTCAGGGTATCTGGGATAATCCTCAATGGAAGGCAAGTATCGAATGGGATGATGGAAAATTTGATGGTCCCATCCTGCTTGTTTCTGTGGGGAATGCTCCCCGCACAGGAGGAGTCTTTTTCATGGCTCCGCATGCCGATCCTTTTGATGGAAAGTTGACATTTGTGCATGGATATCGAAAAACCCGTGGACAAATATTCAAATTACTACCTAAAACGATGAAACCTGCCGAAGGCAGTTATGTCGAAATGGAAGGCATCCAGGAGCATTTTGCTACCTGGGTTAATATAAAGGTCGATCGACCAACGCCTGCACACACAGATGGAGAGATCTTTTCAACTGAAGATCAAGAGTTTGAATATCGGATATTCCCGGAAAAATTAAATATTCTACTTCCGTAAATGAGTAGGGAACATGAAAAGTTATGTTAATAGAATGTTGGCGAAAGAAGGATCGAATTTTTGAGCCCTATCATCCCCTTGTTTTGGGAAAAAGAGTGGGTAAACACAAACGAGACCTGGCGGTTCTCGTATGTCTAAAGGTGGGCGCGGAGGGACTCGAACCCACGACCTCACGGATGTGAACCGTGCGCTCTAACCAGCTGAGCTACGCGCCCTTTTTGTGTTCAGGATTATAGCCCAGGTTGAGGGCTAATACAAGGAAAACTGATCAAGGGAGGTAATACCAGGGATTTACTTTGCCAAATACCGTGTTCATCAGTTCAAAGTGCAAGTGTGGACCTGTAGAGTTACCTGTACTGCCTATAGCACCAATGGTGTCACCCTGACTGACACTTTGTGAGCAAGCAACATTGATGGATGATAAGTGAGCATATAAGGATTGCCAATCATTTCCATGATCGACGATGATCATATATCCGTAACCATAATCGTTCCAGCCTGCATACACAATCACACCACCATCTGTTGTATATGTCGGGCTACCCAAGCCTCCAGCTATATCAATTCCACGATGGTTGGTTTCAGGGGAATAATCATAACCGGATAACCAGTGATTGATCGCGGGCCAGACAAAGGTTCCATTTCCAATGGCTCCTCCATTTACGATTCCACAGGAACCTACACCGAGGATTTGCGAAACGGCTGGGTTATCGCGTGTCATACCAACGGGGACACTCCAGGCGACAAACTCTCGTTTTCCCCCCGGAATGATCAACCAGCTTCCAACGGGGATATTGGGATTGGCATAGTCACCAATGGTTTCAAGATCCAAATGATTGGCGGGGTAATTGATTATGGCTTCCGGCTCGACACCATAATATTTTGAAACACTATTTAAACCTTCACCAGCTTGCCATTGATGATATGTTCCGTCTGTTGGTAGAATATTCAATTCCTGACCAACCCTAAGACTGTGAGGAGTATCCCTGAGAACTGCATAATTTCCCCATAATATTGTGGATGGATTCAATCCAAAATTTTCAGCAATTCCAAAAACCGAGTCACCACTTTGCACGATATACTTGATCGTTTCAAGGCGTGGTCTGGAAGGTATGCTGGTATGCAAAGATGTTTTCCGCGCAATACCGGCAACAGGTAAGATATTTTCCTGGTTGAAGGGGATGGGAAGGATTGGTATTACGGTGGGGGTAGTGATATTGATGGATGAAGGTTTTTCAGGCTGAATTGAGGGACGATAAAATGTGCTCATCAACCATACCACCGTTACGATCAGACCCATTGAAAGTACATTGACACCGATGCGGACTGACAACTCACTCAAACCCAGTCGGGCTAGAAATTCAAACCATTTTGATATCAGGTTTGGTCTTTCTTGATAAATATTATTCTTTCCAGGATCAATTTCTCCACCCGTTTCTGCCTGGAGGTTTTCTGAAGATTTTAATTCATTGTCCATTTCTACTCCGTTCGGCATAATATCATGTGTGTAGACAGTAGTCAAGCAATGATTGGGCAGTGAATCAGTATGTTTTGCGTACGATAGAAGGATTTAATATGTGAAGTGACAAAACAGAAACCAGGCAAGCAATTCCACAAACAAGCGCAGTGGATGGTATTCCCCGATTTTGAGCCATCCAACCTATAAATAGACTGCCAAATGGAGCAACACCTTGAAGCGCCCAGAGATAAGTACTGAATACCCTTCCTCGTAGAGAATCGGGAATGTTGATCTGAATTAGCGTATTCATCAACGCCAGTTGAGTTACCATAGCCCATCCCAGTATGACCATTAGTAAATAATTGAATGGAATGGATTTGGTTATCGATATTAGGATCAGACTTGCTGCAAAGATTACCTGACCAATTGCAAGTAAGGCACCTTTGCGTTTTAAACTACTAAAAAGGGAAATATAAACTGAAGCGATCAGTGCTCCTATCCCTTGAGCTATGTATAAAGCGCTATTTCGAGTTTTTACAATCGTTTCTGTATCTGATATCTGGTGGAGAACATCACGGGCAAGTGCAGGGATTTGTTGGATGAAGGGAAAGCCAAAAAAACCAATTACCGCTGCCATCAAGATTACCAATCCAACTGTTGAATTACCGAGAATATATCGTTGCCCTTCTTTGAACTCTCTGATTAGATTTCGTTCTCCAGATGTTGTATTAATACTAACTGCTTTGAATGGTGTCTTAACAAAAAATAATCCAATGATTATAAAAAGATAACTTACTGAATTAAATAAAAAAGCCCAACCTTCACCCTGGTTCTTGATTAAAACAAGTACAACAGCAGATATGGATGGTCCCAGGACTCTGGCTCCATTGAATATTGCCGTTTGGAGAGCGATCGCATTGGGAAGGGCAGCCTTGCCAACTAACTCAACCAACATTGATTGTCTTGCTGTGATTTCGAAGGCACTTGCTGAACCAAGAATGAAAGCTAATAAAGCAATGTGCCACATTTGAATGTGTCCAGTCAATGTGAGAATGGCGAGAGTAAGAGCTTGAAGTGCCATGATGAATTGCATGACAATAACGGTTTTTCTGTTATCCAAACGCTCAACAATTACTCCAGCAGGTAAGGCCAGGATCAGAGTGGGTAATGTTGCTGCAAATCCAATCAAACCTAGATCCAACGGCTTCCCTGTCAAGCGGTAAGCCAGGTAAGGAAGAGTTGTACTCTGCATCCAGGTCCCGATTAAAGACAAAAATTGCCCTACCCAAAAAATAGAAAAATCGCGTGAAGCAAGGGCGGGAAAACGTTTTGATAACTTCAATTAATTTTTCTCAACATTAAAATTCTGTTACAGTCAAACAATCTGACCCATTATTTGCAGGATTATTAACATACGAAGATACCGGGGATGCTATCATTTCATCTGCGGGGTAAGATTTTAATAGATCCTGAAAAGTTTTGGATGATTGAGGTGATGGATCCAGCCAAATGGAATATTTATCTATTGGCAGGATTACTGGCATTCTGTCATGAATGGGTGCAACTAAAGAATTAGGGATTGTTGTGATGATTGTACAGGATTTAATCTGAGATCCGTCCGGTGAATGCCATTCATCCCATAGCCCGGCAAAAGCAAAAGGTTTCCCATTTTTTAGGCGAATAAAGAAAGGTTTTTTGGCATTACTTCCCGGTCGCTTTTGCCATTCATAGAATCCGTTAGATAAGATCAAGCAACGATGGTATTTAAATGGTCCTCGAAATGAAGGTTTCTCCGATAAAGTTTCTGCACGAGCGTTAATCATTCTTGAACCGATGGAGGGATCTTTTGCCCAGGAAGGGATCAAACCCCACGTGTAATAATCTGCAGTGAAAGATGAATCATTGGGTACAACAAGAACAGGTTGAGTTGGAGCAATATTAAACCGTTGATTTATTGGAATATTGAATTTGAATTGGGGAAATGAATCCTGGAGGTCGGCAGGATCGATCGCCAGTAAAAAACGACCACACATTTTATCTCCTTAAGCGGCGAACATCTCCGTCGCGTGATGTAAATCCTATCGAATCCAAGTATTCCAATAATGCTAATACATAGCGACGGCTTGTGTTGAATAAATCGCGAGCTTCAGCCACAGTGATATGACCATTCATCTCAATGTATTCTCGAGATTTTGCGACGAGTGAATCGAAATCTCTTGGGAGGTATACGACATCTGCGGATACTTGTTTAAGTTCACCTAAATGGATCATTGCATTGAAAATATCTTCGCCCACATCTGTGATGCATTCTTTTACAGTCGGTGGAGAAAATGGGGAGAGTTTAAATCGTTTCAGCAAACTTTCTATGGATACTTGTTGAGAGGGGGTAAAGGTGATTTTAAAATCTGGTTTGAAGATAAGTGATCCTTTTTCTGTCAAAAGTTGGTTGGCAGCTAATCTGGAAAGGATGGAATTATAAATTGTTGTGGACAATTTAAGCCGGCTTTTTAATTCCTCGCGGGAAATTCCAGGTTTTAGGGGATACTTTGAATGGTAATCACTGAGAATAATTTCGACTTGGGTTGTAATTGAGTTTAATTGCTGAATTGAAATGACGTATTTTTCTTTGAGTGGCAGTTGTTTTTCACCGTCAAGACAAATTAAGGAACCGTCATTAACCAGTTCGCCAAAAGCAAGACCTACTTGGTTCTCGGATAATCCTGCTCGTAAGATTACATCTCCAAGTTGTGATGCACCGAGGACCAAAGAAGCTTGAAGTAATATTTCCGTCGGAGAGCCCTGAAGCAGCGATTCGAGATTATCAATAACATCCTGTGAAAATCGTTTATGGCGGTATTTAGGATGAGGGTCGACTATAGTCCCTCCTCCCAAAGTTTCGCTGGGAGATGGTCTTCGTAAAATAAATCTGTCTCCCCTTACAGCTATAACTGGCGACTGAAGTTCAAGTTGCAACCATCCCGATTGGCCTGGTTGAAGGATTTCAGTACCCAATAATCGAACTTTAGCAATAGTTTCAGAAGATCCAATAAATAATTTTGTTTCGACACCGTGTTTTATAGGACCGCTGGCATCTGAAAGAAGACGAAAATTGATGTCAAGCATTCGTGTTGGAGTATATTGATGTGGGTGAACAACCACCTCGCCTCGCTGGATATCCTCAACATCCAGTCCAGAAATATTGATAGCAGTTCTACTTCCGGCAATTGCAATACTTTCTTTTTTCTTGTGATTCTGTAATCCACGAATTCGTCCAGTTTTTTGACCTGGAAGGATTTCCACTTCCTCGCCGGAGCGGAATGTTCCGTCAAGCAAGGTGCCAGTAACAATCGTCCCAAATCCAGCGATGCTAAATACCCTGTCGATTGATAACCTCGGTCTTCCCAGGTCTGGGCGGATCGGACAATCCTGTAAAATGGTTGATAATTTATCGATCAACTCAGAAAGACCGATTTTTGTACGTGCTGAGACGCGAACGATTGGTGCATCAGCCAGAGAAGTGCCTGAAAGAGCAGAACGAATATCTTCTTCAATCAGGTCCAACCAATCAGGATCCGAAATTAAATCTATTTTTGTTAGAACAATTATCCCGTTTTGGATTTGCAGAAGATCTAAAATAGCAAGATGTTCACGAGTTTGTGGCATAACGCCTTCATCTGCGGCAATTACAAGGAGAACTGAATCTATCCCCCCTATTCCCGCCAACATGTTTCCAATGAAATCACGATGACCAGGAACATCAACAATGCCTATCTCCTCTCCACCTGGTAAAGTTAACCAGGCAAAACCGAGCTCAATAGTCATTTCCCGCTCCTGTTCTTCCTTAAGGCGATCGGGATGGATTCCTGTCAATGCGGCAATTAATGTCGATTTCCCATGGTCTACATGACCAGCAGTTCCAATAACTCGCATGTTTATCTGTCTAACGAGATCGCCCCATTATTCGTTCGTAGGCTGAAAGCAACTCGTGAATTTGAGCCAGAAGACCATGAAGATATTCTTCGTTGGCTTCTTTGGTTTGTTGGATTATATCCTGCTGAGTTTGTGCAAGGTCTTCAATTGGGGTCACACGTTCGTTTAATTTTTGTATTTCAGAATGTGTGTCCCGGAATTGCTCATCTTGAGAAAGAGTAAAACTGGTCCATCGCTTCTGATAATCAGCTTTAAATGTAACCCATTCTTGGCGGAACCTGTCTTCAGAAAGACGCTGCATTTCGGTTATTTCATTTATTCTGCGCTCAATTTTCTGAGTAATTTCTTCATACATTTCCTGCGCACGCCGGACCGAATGTTGAATCGAATCCCACTCTTGAAGTTGCACTTCGATAAGTTGAGATTGTTTTCCCATTTTTTCAAATCTATCTTTTAATTCTTTTAAAATTTGATCACGGTCAATTTGTAGCAAAGATTGCTTCTCGATAAAAGAAATTTGTGATTGTCGCCTTTCTGCTTCGCTTGTGGCAATTTCTGATAATCTGGAATCAAGTCTCCGAATACTATCAGGGAAAAGTTCAATTTTATTATTCAACTCATCAACACGTTTTCTAACTGCGACAACATCTCCTTGAAGATCGATATTCTTTTTTGAATCCATTTTTTGATTTTCTTCAATTAGTGATACAGAGAGGTGAACATCTTTGTTTGTTTTAATTTCCTTGGCAATCTTTGCATCCAGTTCGGTTAATGATATGGATAATCTCTGTTCCTCTTGAATCCTTGCATCCAGTTTTCTCTTGATTTCAGAAGTATCTGATGATTTTTGAAGAACTTCGAGAGATTTATTAATACCATCGAACTCCAAGCGGTAACGTTTATCAACCTCAACCTGGTTGCTTTTTAATTGTTTCTCTGCTTGATCAATTCGTTTGAGAAGTTCTGAGCGATAATTTTCTACTGCTTTTTCATAATGGTCAATGCGCGCAGATGTTGATGAAATTATAGAAATTTCTTTGGTAATTTCCTTCAATTGTTGATTAAATACATTATGGGTTGTTTCAAAATTGGCAAGACGATCGGTAATCTGGGCAAGTATGGCTTTGTCTTTTCTGTGTTCTTCATCCAACCAATCCAATTGTTTTATTAGTTGCTCAAATTCCATTTTCTAGCTCCATTTTTTTTGCATTCCAATAATCTTGGAGGTCAGGATGAAGAAATCTTGGTTTATAAGTCTTCATTCCTTTATTCTCCATTACTTTTGATACATGGATACCATGACTGGCAAGATCATTTTTTATTTTGCGGTTGGATTATAGCATGCTCAGATGGATAATAATTTATTGAGAATGATGGTCTGTGAAGATGTTGGTCATCTACCCAAGTGGCTGAACATAAGCGGAAAACGAATTGTCAAAGAAGTGATCCATTGGGGAAGAATTCCAAATAGAATTAGCATCAGAATCCCGAGAGAGAGAAAGATACGTTGAGGCCAACTTTCTTTAATCATGAATCTTTCGTTGGATGGAGCAACTAGCACGGCCAGGGAACGAATTCCACACATGAGCAATCCAATGGTACCTATTGCAAACCAGATCGCCCCGGAAAGTGAGATGATTCCAAGCCGCTCCCATAAAGCTTGATGGATTGGAAAGCCAGCCAACAAAGGGACTCCAGTCATTGAGAGATGGGACAAAATAATTGCCGTTGCAGAAAATGGATATTTTCTTCCTAAACCTTTTGCCATTGAAAATTGAGCCGATGAAGTTTTGCTTAGTATTACAGATAAAGCTAACGCCCACAATAATAAAGCAAGAATTCGCGGTATCAATAAACCAAAAAACAAATCAATCCCTCGGGTTCCTTGTATACTTAACGAAAGCAAGGAATAACCGGTTTCCATGATCATTGCATATGCAAATATTCTCTTAAGGTCTTTTTGAAAACCTGCCCAGATACCTCCTGTGACTATCATCAATAAACCTGAAGAGCGCAAGAAAATGGGCAAATAATTGGATTCGCGTATCCAGGAATAGGTATCCAGAAAATATAAACCAAACAACAATCCAATGGTTGGGAAAATCCATAAAATGAATGCAGCTGAAGATGGATGTGCTTCTTCGGTCAGGAGTGGAATCCAAGTATTAAATGGAAAAATAGCCAAAAGAAAAACGAATCCTAATCCGAGGAAAATAGCTGCTTGGCGAATAAGAGTCGTTTCTTCAGGTCCTGCGGTAATACCAGTTAATATCCAACCAGAGAAAAGAATGAAAGGCATAGCTAATGTTTGAAAAACAAGAAAGCGCATTAGTCCACGACCACGTGGAATATTGGACCGTTTAAGAAGAGGAACAGAAACCAGGACAGTGATTTCAATTAATAATGCCGCATATAAAAAAGGTTCAACTGCTAAAGCGGAAATTAACAGAGAGATAATAAGCAATCCGGATGGTATAAGTTTATTATTGTCACCTGCAATTGAAGAACTAATAAACCAAAAAACGAGAGATAAATATAGGAAAATTAAAAGTGGTTGGTCAGTCGGGGTAAGAATTAAATGTCTACCGAGAATGGTCATGGTAGAAGATATCTTTATCGACCAATTGCCGATGTTTAAAGGCGTTTCTATTGGTAACATCCAGGCTGTCAACGCTAAAATCACAGATATTGCTATTCCAAGCCCTATCACCAATCGTTTATAAGGCAACAACCATAAAATGAATCCAAGAACAAATGGAATAAAAATCCAAATAATCGATGCACTCAATCGACATTCTCCAAATAATCAGTATTGAGCATGTAGATCCCAACCAAAGATAATCCAAGATTGATCAGGACAAGCATGGCTGCAACTAAGGCTGAAGATTCAACATAAGCATAGATAATTTCAAAACCAGAAATTAAAGTAAGCAATGCAATTATCATTCGCATAGGTTGAGTTGTAATCCCGAGCTGTAATAATCCTATTCCCATCAGAAGAAGGCTGGCCCAGGTTCCTACTCGATTGCTTATTCCCAGCCATGCAGATGTTTGGGATGAAATCGATAGCGTGGTTAATAATATCAATGCTGTGGCTAACAAACGGAACAACCGACCTTGTGGCCAGGAAGTTTCCGAAAAAGAGAAGGCTGTAGTGTTTTTCTGTGATGTGGCAAATGCAAGACACACGATCAATCCGGATATAAGTTTTACTATCGCCAGGTTCATGGGCCAAATTGTTTGAACGAAACCAAATACACCCAGATATTGGGTTCCCAGAAAGCCAAGGCTCCATCTCCAATCACGACTAAGCATCTGACCAATGGATGCGCTTAGAATTACCATGATGAAAACAAAGTCAAGAATCATATTTTATTGTGAAAATTGTAGAGCTTGAGAGATGACGGAAATGAGAAGTACTAGGATTACGATTGACCAGAGCATACCTCCATCTCCTTCAAGGATGGATGTCAAAAGAGAAATAATCTGGCGAATAAAACGGTAAACTCCCCAGAAAACAATTGCAAAAAAATTTACCTTGAAAGGTTGATATCGCAAGTTTATCAAAATTGAGGATTTATTTATTCGAGTAATTAAAAAATATATTATGGTAGACAAGATAATTGGAATGAAACTAATCCACCAGAGACCAAATGATCGATCTTGAAACCATTCCATGAAACTAATTGTGATACCTATAATTGGCAAAACACCAAGACCGAGCGGGTAGACCACCTGGACCCAACGATGTTCAAGTTCGATATCCATATCACCTGGGCGCGTAAATGCATGTCGGATATAGCCAGTAAAGATAATTGAAAACCCAAGAAAATAGGGAATCAATAATAAGTAATTGGTGTTTGAAGGATTGTTCCATGCAGTAGAACTTAAAGAAAAAGGAAGAGTTGATAATCCCCACAAACCCAAGATCAGTAACCAATAAGTTCTCTTTCCTCGTATAGAATTCATAAAAAGTAAACCGCCAGACAGAATTAAACAGATACCCCAGGCTACGCTCCCACTATTATTTCCGAGGAGTGTGGCTGTAATTGCGAGGAAACCTATGCCTGAAATTAAGAAGGGACGCCCTGAAAGTTCGTCAGAAGATCGAAGCCAGCGCCATCCACTAATGATGGCAAATATCCCGCTTGTCATGATCAAGAATGGTAGTAATTGAGATGGGAACGAAGTCACAGGAATACGTGCTATAAGTGAAAGTCCAGATGCTGAAGAAACAAGGCGTAATGTTGTAATAATCCCTCGCCTTTGCTCCAAATCGTATATCGGAAGTTGCAGAGGAAATACTCCCAAACGAAGTATGCCTGTAATTAATAATAAAGTACCTGCTCCATTTGGTATTTCCCTGAAATTCATTGGTGAACCTGAAGAAATGCTAACAATGCTGACCCATAGCAATAAAAATACACCACTGAGACGAATTGCAAAGGCTACAACTAATTCTTCACTTTTTACTTCTTTTACTGTTCTCAGCAAGGTAGCCAATTCTGTAATATCCAAAGCTAACCATGCAATGACTAATGTTAATGGGTTATCGGCAGACACCATCAATAATCCGATCGATACAAAGAATAGGATGCTTACCCAATTCCACGGAGTTGATTGTTTGCCAATAACCGCAGTAGATATGGTTGCCAATCCAAGAGTTGCCAAAATTACTGCAAATGGCCAGGAGATCTCATCTGCCAGCCATGATGGAGAATAAAGAAATAATGCTTGTGGTGTCCATGCGGTTAAAGAAAAAGTAAATGGGATTTTGGTTTGCCATAGAAAGACAGCAAATAATGACAATAATGCTCCCAGCATTGCTATTAACCAATGGAAACGAAAACCTGGTTTAATAAAAATCAAGAAAACCAGTATTATAGAAGTAGCCATCAAGATAAGTACAGGAAGAATAATTAGCATAACTCTTGTTATTTTATCAATAAATATGCCGCAAAACCTAAATCTCATGTAAAATTGGATCCAATGTGTTATCCCAAAATAATTTTGAGGAGAAAAACAAATGCCCAGGTATAAAATAATAGTTAATCCAACTGCTGGTCGAGGTTTTGCCGAGAAGATGATTCCTGAAATTGAAGAAAAACTTAAAGAGATCGGTGTGGAATATGACCTGGTTCAAACTGAACGACCCTGGCATGCCGCTGAATTGGCCGAACAAGCGGCACTGGATGGTTTTGATGTCGTCGTATCTGCAAGTGGAGATGGTACAGCCAATGAAGTCTTAAATGGATTGATGCGAGCACAAAATAAAGGGAAGAACAAAACTGCGATGGGTATCATAACTGTTGGCACAGGAAATGATCTGGCTTACGGTATGAACATACCAGGGAAATTTGAGGATTGTTTTACAGTCTTGGGCGAAGATAAACGTAGAATGATGGATATTGGATTGGTAAAAGGTGGTGATTTTCCAGATGGACGTTATTTCGGTAATGGGGTTGGAGTGGGTTTTGATGCTGTAGTTGGTTTCGAAGCGGTTAAGATTCGCTGGACACGCGGTTTATTGGCTTATTTAATAGCTGCATTAAAAACTATTTTCCTTTATTTTAAAGCACCTCTGGTTCAGATCACTTATGATGAAACCTGCATTGAACAAACTTCATTAATGACCTCCATTATGAATGGTCAACGAATGGGAGGAGGCTTTTATATGGCTCCTAATGGTGATCCAGGAGATGGATGGTTGGATTTATGCATCGCTGCCTCGGCTTCTAAATTGAGGATACTTCAATTGATCACATATTTTATGAAAGGGACACAAGCAACGCAGCCAGAAGTCAAGACTGGTCGGGCGCGTAATATTTCTATCGTCGCTCTTAAAGGTTCATTACCAGCGCACTGTGATGGAGAGACTTTATGTCATGGTGGTGATAAATTATTGATCGAATTATTGCCAAAACGTCTTGAATTTATCATTTCGGGAACAACCAGGGAATGAATTTTGTTCGTTGGTTTGTAGTTCAAATTATCAAGCTCGGATTGGGTATATCGTGTCGGATAGATTCCAGGGATCTCGATAGAATTCCTCCAAAAGGGTCTTTTATTGTTTACTCCAATCATACAGGATCCATAGAAATACCCTTGATCTTCGTTTTGCTTCAACCGAGACCCGTAACCGGGATAGCCAAAATTGAAACATGGGACAATGCTTTCATGGCGTGGTTGTTTAATTTATGGGAAATAATTCCGATCCGACGCGGTGAAGCTGATATGGATGCCATGCGTAAGGCACTCGATAGTCTGCGAGATGGAAAAATACTGGGAATGTCTCCAGAAGGAACTCGCAATAAAACAGGCAAGCTATTGCCTGGACACCCAGGCATTGTGATGCTGGCCATCCGTAGTGGAGCTCCGCTCATTCCTTTAGCTCATTGGGGTGGCGAAAATTTCAAATCCAATGTAAAAAAATTACAAAGGACTATTTTTCATGTTCGGGTTGGAAATCCTTTTGTAATAAGGACTGATGAAGGAAAGTTAAATAAAAAAACTCGCCAGGTCATTGTAGATGAGTTAATGTATCAATTGGCAGCCCTTCTACCCGATGAATATAGGGGTGAATATTCAGATCTCACAAAAGCAACAAAGGATTATTTACTGTTTTTATAGAATTTTTGAAAATTTAACGTTCGATCAAGAAGGTGATAGGAGAACTTTCCCACATCTTATTTCCAAGACAAAAAATCCGATAGCGGAACTTCGATAAGGTTTTAAAGTGATTAATACTCCAGTACCTTCCACCATTCGGGCGAATGGCAAGGCTGTTTAAGAGGATTTTAGCAATTTATAAATTCACTATTTAAGATCAACATCTTCGTGGATATACAAGCATGGATTCAGCTTGGTTCTTGGAGCATCTCCCCTGATTTCAGACCAATATATGGGGTGGTACTGATCGGATATCCTGCGACAAAAAAAATTATCTAATCGACTTCAAAAGATCAATGAAATCAGCGAAAGCGAGTAACGAATATTGAGTATTCAATTACTGGAGAAGATATAAAATAGTCTTAAAAACTTCTTCATCATTCTAATGGCATATATTATGTGAGTGCCATGGGATTCCTGGCGAGCCTGTAAATATTATTTATTATAGGGTCATTCGATAAAAGAAAAATATTAATCTGAAGCTAAATTTGAATCGAATTTCTGCACAATTTAGATTGAAAACCTTGAGGTAAAAAATATGGTGACAGTGAAAATTCGAGACAATGTCTTTGAAATCCGACCTGGAATGACACTTTTATTTTCTTTAACAAAACTGGATATTTTACCTGAAACAGTTCTCGCAATCAGAAACGGCGAGATGCTAACTGAAGATGAAATTTTAAGAGATGGGGAAACGATCAACTTGATTGAGGTCATTTCAGGTGGATAATTTAGGTGGTTAAATGAAGTGTAGGACTTGTGGATCCAAACCTGTAATTAATATGCGCCAGCATAAACTGGCTCTTTGCAAACCTCATTTTTTGGAATGGATCCCAACCCAGACTGAACGATTTATTAAGAAATATGAAATGTTCACCCGCTATCAAAAAATCTTGGTGGCTGTATCTGGCGGAAAGGATTCGCTTTCATTATGGGATATTCTTATTAAATTGGGTTATCAAGTTGACGGGCTTTATATCAGCCTGGGAATTGGGGGAGAAGGTGGATATTCAGACATCTCCCGTCAAATGTGTGAAAATTTCTCCAGGGAGAGAAATCTGAAGCTCCATATTGTTAATGTTCGTGAGGATTATGGAGAAACGATACCTCAATTAGCACAACACACTCGACGCGGCAATAATAAGGCTTGTTCGGTATGTGGATTAACAAAACGGCATGTGATGAATCAGGTCTCCAGGAGCAATAATTACGATGTCCTGGTTACCGGGCATAACCTTGATGATGAAGTTGCGGTTTTATTTGGAAATACTCTGCATTGGGCTGGAGAGTTTATGATTCGGCAAGCACCTGTTTTGCCAGCAGAACCAGGATTTTCAAAGAAGGTCAAACCCTTGTGCCGATTCTACGAAAAAGAGATGGCTGCTTATGCGATTTTGAGTGAAATTAAATATATTTATGAGGAATGTCCATATTCCACTGGGTCCACTTCCATTTATTACAAACAGCAAATGAATCTGTTGGAGCATAACAATCCGGGTGAAAAGCTGCGTTTTTACTTGCATTTCTTAAAAGCAAAAGAAAATGGACTATTTGCGAAACCGGATACTATCACCCAGAATTTGCATCCGTGCTTCATTTGCGGACAACCGACATCCGCGGATGAAATCTGTTCATTTTGTAGAATGTTAATCCGCAGAGAAGAAAACCACTCCAAAAACATAGGAAAATAAAGAGGCTTCGAATAAATAAAAACAGTATTGTTGCTGAAAGGAGCCACTCATGTTTAGGTTTTAATGCTCGTTGTTCATCTATATAATTCATCCACCTAATAAATTATTAATTGACGTAGATCTTAATATTAAAAAAAATGACGACCATATGAACTGACCCCCTAAAACCGGACACAAAAAGAAAGCACCTAATGTGATAATAAAGCACAGGAGGTGCTTTTATGTCTGGAAAGAAAGGTATGTTGCATTACAGTAAGGTGGTCAAGGAAAA
>Ga0172368_10001458_pt1 | contig 32258 bp, 28 predicted proteins | sample Lak11m_FD_114540 | JGI IMG/M metagenome (GOLD analysis project Ga0172368, IMG submission 114540) | Freshwater microbial communities from Kabuno Bay, South-Kivu, Congo - kab_022012_11m | ecosystem: Environmental > Aquatic > Freshwater > Lake | place: Democratic Republic of the Congo: South-Kivu...
AAGTAGCCTTAAAAGATATGATTGAAATAAGCATTACGAATACTAATACCTTAGCCAAATACAGAAAGATTAATAGTTACTACGATAAGTTAATAACCACGCATTTATAAACTAAAGCCTACAATAAATTTAATGTACTAATAATCAATTAAATATAAATTTTTACAACTTTTAAAATTTAATTAAAATGAAAACAATAGAAAAAATTCTAAAAATTAAAACTCTTGCTGAAACAGCGAGAGAAGCACTGGCAAATGAGAATAAAATAATGTTTGATAAAACAATCGGGAAACTTATCAAAGCAGAACCTGTTATAGGTTTAATGAAATCAGATTTGTTCAGTTTTATTAAGTTTGGCAACAAAGATAGTAACTGCAAAATTGCAGATGATTTACACTATAAACTTGACACTTGCGGACTTTTTCAAAATTCAACTCCAGTAACGGCAATAAATTCTTTATATAAATTAATCTTATTCTGCAAATTTGAAAAAATTAAAAACGATGTCTCCATCAAAGAAATAATAATCGGACTATGTAACAGATTTATAGCTGATGTCCGGTTTTATGTGTTTGGAATGTATTTATTCTATGAATCAGTAGTGGGCACTTAAAACCCACTGATTTTTAATTGGTTATTATTTTGTTCTTTGACATTTTTGTAATCGCATTTTGTAAGTATCTCTCTAACAGGCGTTTTGTCCAGTAGAGAAATGCTGAGAATTTGTAATATTTCGTAGATTGGACGATCAACTTTCAATTTATTTCCAATTATTGCTATTAAACAGTAAGCGATAATAGCACAATATATTTGAATTTTAACAGCATTTAATGTTGTTCCCCAGAATGATTTGATTTTTAAATGTTGTTTTAGCCACTTGAAAAATATCTCGACTTCCCAGCGTTTCTTGTATAGCATTGCAATATCAGTTGCGTTAAGTTCCATATTATTGGTTATAAAAATAAGCGTCTTCTCACGTTCTTTATCGTAATACTTCACACGTCTAAGTTTATCTGGATAATCTTTTTTTGAATTGTAGATTTCTAAATTGCCAATCTGATCGCTAAGTACTCCTTTAGCCTTATCCGCAAGCTTGGAATACATCCGTTTAAACCTTAGGTTTTCTTTTGCTCTTGTGACAAAAAATGATCCTTGCTGATGAATTCTATATAATCTGGAAAAATCTATGTACCCTTTATCCATGACATAAATACTTCCTGGTTCGTATGAAATGAGATCAAGGGCATGAACGTCATGAAGTTTGGCCTCGGATATATGCAGAAAAGCTGGTATAGACGTCTTAATATCATATAAAGTATGGAGTTTTATACCGCCTTTGTGTTTGCGAAAATTTGCCCACCAGAAAACACTTAAACAAAGATCGATTGTTGTAGAGTCCAAAGCATATACATTTCCGTCTACTGCAACTTCAAAATCTGACCTATAACAGCTTTTTCGCGCTTCATTAATCAACACATAAGCAAACTCTTCAAAAATCTTATAACTACGTTTCTCATTAGCCTTACCAAGATTTCTGCGAGTTACTGATGCACCAAAACCAAGATGATAATATTTAGGTTGATGCGCTTCAAGGCTCAACATCAGGTCTCTCATGCTATCCCTTGAGGTCAGTTGTCCGAAAAGCATACATTGCATTTGATTCCAACATGTGAATTTCCTTACATATTTATCGCCTTCATGATTTTGAACGATACGATCAAAAACCCTGTGAGGTAGAAATTCTGACAGCTGTGAGAAAACATATTTGCCTTGATTCATGGATATTTGCTTTTTTTAAGCAAAAGTCCATCTTTCATTTCAAATCGTCACGTATCAAAAAAATGCTACATTTGCGATTATAAAAAGATTTCAAAGAACGATTATTTTAATTTAGTACCCACAAGTGTCTATGAATATGAAATATTTAAAGATTTCATACCAAAAACCTATAAGATAAAGCCATGGGAAAACATATCGAAATTAAAACCATTACAACTTCCTGAACCAACAAAATACCTGATAATTGAAGACAACCGGATTTTTATCAACCCGGAAATAAAAGGTTTTAATGAAAAGGATTTCCATAATGATGAACTTCGATATCAGTATGAATTGAAAGAATTAGCTTTAAAACCTCCCTTCAGGGAAGAAGAAGACCTGTTTGACTTTTGTTTTGCTGATGGAAAGCCCGATAATCAAAAACTTAAAGAAGCCTCCCCTTTCTCCTCCAAAGCATTGCATTTATTGCTTACACTACAGGATAAATCATATAAAGCATGGTATAGGAAATAATAAGAAAAAGTAATTTTCGGGATAATAAACAATTTTTTGGCTGATTATTTTCATCGCGTTTTTTTATCGTAAAAAGATACATGGTTTTATTTATCAAATTATTCAAAAATACTCCCTACCAGAGAGCAACCTATCATGAATACTCTTGGTAGTTGATAAAAAAAGTCAAATGGAAAGGAGCTTTTAATAGGCTCCTTTTACTTTTTCTGAGGATATTATACCTTTTAAAAACTCATCAAAAATTTGATTCTTCGTTTTAATGTATGCAAATTATGATTTCTAAGTTTAGTTTAAAGGTCTGCAAAATTGCAGTCAAAGGCTAAGTCGAGTTAAGAATCCTAAGTTCATTAAAATCAATTCATGTAAACAAGTATGGCAGACTTTTTTTAAATTTTTCATATTTCTTAGTTTACTTTGTGCTTTCAGACTTCATATTATACTAAGATTCAGGCAATTTAATACGTTTTCAATACAAATTGCAGCATCTCAGATACATTTAAAGAACACATTCAGGCATACAAAAATCGTCACACAAACATATAGATTCATAGCAGAGCATGTTGATACATAAAATTGAAAATTGATGCGTATTCATACATTATAATTTACAATGAATAGGGCTTTTTCGGCAACGCGGACATATGATTACTTCTGAATCATAGAATTAATGAGGGGATCGAATATGATTTATACAAATGTATAATATAATTTATATTATAAAAGAGGTAAATACACACCCACAACTTTCCATTAATATTTTTTTAATTTAATAGTAACTTTTTTTATTACTTTATCTTTTTTCATATGGGTACTTAGCATTGTATTTAAATAAGTCCGGTTGTGCATCTTTAAGGTCCAGTACTTTTTGCATAAATTCAATAACGTCCTTTTTTCTAAAATTTTCATATCTGCCAATTTTACCAGATTTTTTTAAAGGTGTAGTCAATTGTTTAAAATAATTATAATTTTGCAATGTAATCTTTAAGCGTCGGACATTCCACGCTTTTCCAGAACTGTGTATTCGTATAATTTTTTGAAATCAGATTTATATAATATGATGTTTATCTTCATATAAAATCTGCTAAAAGTCAATTAAAATATTTTTTTTTTAGAAATTGTGAGCTTTTTATTATATCATTTCAGGATTACTTCCCCTGATCCATTCATAATTGATTTTGAAGTTTTTTCCTTTGAAATTTTTCACCAGATTATCCGCCACATCATCATTGCAACAATCATCAAACTCAACAGTTTCAATATGTTCAAGTCCTTTCATTGGGTTATCAAACACAGGTATTGTTGTAGTTATAAAACATTTGATGCTGCTGTTTTGTGATAGACTGGCATAAGATTCTAAGTTTTCCATTTTATGAAGGATAACCCTATCAAGTTTTTTTAATGAAGACATAAAATGCAGTTGCGTTATAAGGGGAAGATAACCTAGCGAAAGTTGTTCAAGGTTGCTTAGTTGGGGAATAAGAATATTTGCCCATTTATCATCAAAAACATTAATATTGTTCAGAAGCAGTTTTTTTAAGGACCTTGGCTTGATAAGACCGGTCATATCATTAGTATTCATATCAACTATATACAAAGACTGGAGTTGGTTACCGGCTGGCAAGAATTCCAGATTATCAACATTAATTTCAAATAAACACAATTTCCATAATTTAGGAAGAGAGCTTATAGTTTCTAGGCCTTTTGAAATATTTGTATGAAGTATTTTCAGGTTTTCCATTCCCTTTAAAACATTCAGGGATATAAAAGTTGGGTTTTTAGGACAAAGAGAAAGAACTTCAAGTTTTTTCAGACGTTTAAATTGTTTCAATTCCTTTAACTCATCTAAGGTTAAAACCAAGCCCTCAATGTCTTCCATAAGAGACCAGTCAATATCATCCACTGAATAATCACCTGAAAAGTGAATAAATGTATTGACACCTTCATTAATTATTTTGACAGCAAACTGCAACAATTCAAAATCGGGTTTGCATATAAAATGAAAGCTATAGATATTATCTTTTTGTGCCAGCATGTCATCAATAGTAATTTTTGTAAAATGGTTTTTTCTACCAATAAAGATTCCGTTTGTTGCAATCTTTACTGAATTTCTGGGTGGAGACTTGACTTGTGACATGCGTTTTGCGTTTTAATAATAAGTTACAAAATAATAAAAAATTATCACTATTGTCCGATAAAAATTTAATGGTTCATCAATATTTCACGATATATAACAATGCTATATTGTTTCGCAGCTCTGCAGCTTTAAATTCTTATCATAATTATTTGATTTCAAATATTTTGCTGCTCTGTAGCAAACCCTTAGTGACAAAGTCGCATTAATATTTGTAATAATCTTGTTTCAGGTCGTTTACATAATTAAACTCCGGTGGCGAAGTCGAAGCCCCGGTTTATGTTTACTCGTTCCCACTTTCCTTCCCACATCCCACTCGTTATATTTTATGCAAAAGTATTACTCAGTATTTAGCTTTAGTGATAAACTTTAATAATAAATATTTTCTTGCATAAAAGATACAGCGACCTTGTTTCAGGTCTTATTCTAAGTTTGACAACGATGCCGAAGCATTAGTCAATGGAGAGTTTCAGTGACCTTGTTTCAGGTCGTATTCAAAAGGTTATTACTTTAACTTTTCTCTTTATGTTAACTCGTCCACACTATCTTTTCCACAACCTACTCGTTATCTTTCATGCATAAAATTTGTTTTTTAAGTGCTGCTAAGATACTAAATTATCTAATCACTTTTTTATTGCATAAAAGATACAATTACCTTGTTTCAGGTCTTATTCTAAATTTACTAATAGATAAGTCATGAAAAATATTGTTAATGTTTCAGTGAAATTGTTTCAGATCGTATTCTAAATATGAAATTCTATAATTAAATTAACCTTTAAAAAGTTTTAGTGACCCTGCTTCAGGTCTATTCTAAATGAAAATAAAGTTAAAATTAAAAAAAACCATTATGTGTTTCAGTGACTTTGTTTCAGATCGTATTCATAATAATATAATTATCAATTACTTAATAAATTCTATTATTTCACAAAAATATCTAATTATTTCTAAATACCGCATTATTCCTGAACAATTTTTTTCTTTTATGCTCATTTTCGCAAATCTATACTTTCCAATTGAGCAAAAAGGGTACTTTTTCGCAATTAAAGATTGCAATAGTTTGACTCAGACATCCTCATTTTAACAAATGATAATTCGGGGAAACACGAAGATTAAGAAAGTATTTTCTCGAGGTACCACTTTTAGCATTTTTATTTTATTTACATTTAGCAGCTTGTATGCCAATGATATAGGTATTCATTGTATATTTGTGCAAGAAGTTATATTTTCTTAGTGTTAAATTTAAAGCACAGAATATCATGCTATTATATAGTTTATTGACAATTTGTTAAGGTTTAAGATATTTCTCAATAGATCTCTTTTTATAAAATTTTATTTATTTAATTTAAAACACTGTATATCAATAAATTAAAATATTTATAAACAAATCCAGGGAATAAGGTATCTAAAGAAAAAAAATCACTTATAAAAGTGATTATGAAATTGCAAAAAAGATGAAATTGGGTATATAAATTTGGGTGAACTTACCAGCACCATATTAGCTCATTCAAAATGTGCTCAATTATTACAGGGATATTACTTCATTCCCCCTCTCATCAATAATAATTTTCTGAAAATCAAATTTGGTAACCAGAGCAAAGCTATTGTAGAATGGCTCTATTGAGAGATATCTTTGATCATATATTTCGTTGCCATCTTTGTCAATATGAAACCATCCTTTGTTGTCTCTCGCAGTTGCAAATCCTTTATGAAAAACACCCAGATCCTGGAAATATTTACCATTAAGATCAGAACCGTCAGTCTGGATGTGCTTCCATCCTTTTGAAGTCTTTACACAGCAGATATTATCATAGTAATCTCCGGCATAGATATACCTTTCTTTGTAAGCCGGCTCACCCTTAATGTCAATATGAAAATACTCTGACTTATTATTCCGGACAGTGCATAAACACTGCTGATAATTACCGCACCATGCATAGTCTTCAGTATAAATACGTTTCCCTGATATGTCAATATGAAACCATTTTTTTGCATCCACAACCGAGGCACAATCAAAATAGTAACCAAAAGCCTTTGTGTAACGCTTATTATAAATAGCTTGCCCATCAACTTTAATATGATACCAGCCATCATTATCTTCAACAGGTGCAATTCCTGGTTCGTGAAACTTTAATACGCTGATAAATTCTTTAAATACAGCCTCCCCTTTATAAAGAAAGCCCGTATTTTCTATATTCACTTTTATTTCTTTCCAGTTCATAAGTTGATGTATTTACCATTAATAACTAAACCATCCAGATTCATTCTTTTAGCTGAACTGATGGCATCTTTTTCAGTTTGTACAATTGGTTCGTCCTTACCATTAAACGATGTGTTAATGAGAGCCCTAATTCTGTATTTTTCTTCAAGCAAAGTTAACAAATCATATATAAAAGTGTTATCGCCTCTTTTATTAATAACCTGAATACGGGCAGTGCCGTTGGCATGTACCACCCCTTCAATTTCTTTTTTGTATTCGGGTAATATGTCAAAATCAAGAAGCATGTATTTTGCTAGATGATGCACATTTGCAAGCCCCGTAAATCTTTCTGTATTTCTTGCCAGCATAATTGGTGCAACCGGTCGATACCATTCACGTTCTTTTATTTCCATGCTCACTTTTTGCGACAGTACTTTTGAGTCAGCCAAACACAAAATGCTTCTGTTACCAAGTGCTCGGGGACCAGCTTCAGCAAAACCATTACATATACCGATAACTTTTCTGTCAGCAAGTGCTTTAGCTGTCTGTTCAACATCTTCCGCATCATAATCATAATCATTTATATTACCAAAACTGTTGAGATAAGGTGTTTCAGTTATTAATTCTTTCCCGTTAATAAAATGCCAGTAAGCAGATGCGCCTATGGATAATCCGGAGTCATTACAACAAGGGCTAATAAAAACATCTTTAAATATATTACTTTGTATGAGTTCAGCATTGGCAACAATATTTAAAGCGCATCCACCGGCATAGTAAAGATATTCCGTGCTTGTCTCTTTTGCCAGTGAAATTATTTTCTCAAGAATACCCTTTTTAAATATCTCTTGCATGGTAGCAGCCACGTCAAATAAAAACACATCTTTATGATTATCAAGATTGCCTTTCCACCCGAAATCTTTAAGTGCTCTTTCATAAAAATCTTTTCTGTCGCCCCATGCATTTTTGAAATAGTCATTTTCAATTAGCCAGTCTTCAATTTTCTTATTGTAATTACCCCACGAAGCGAAACCCATAAGTTTACCCGGCACGCTGCAATGTTCTCCGGGCTCTGCCTGCATAAGTGCAAACGACAGTCCGTTGTCATTATATAATTTCGAAAGGTGACTTAAATCCCAATGACTTTCCAGTTGTGTCAATTGGCCTTTTTTATATAAAAAAGCTGCAAAATTTCCTGTGCTCGCCCCCCCATCAAAAGAAACAAGTAGTGAATTTTCCTTTAATCCTTTTGCAAATGGCACAACAGAAAAGGCATGAGCAATTTCGTGACTTATTGAATAGGCCTCAGCCTCAAATCCGTCCCACTGTGATTTTTGTACCCAGCAATAGCCCTTTACAGGTCTTGTGAGGTCGGCTTCTTTATTATTGCAGTCAAACCTGATGCGCCCATTTTCTGAAATAAAACTACTACCAACAAATGAATTAACAAAAAGGAAAACAGTGTCATTATCAACAGCAATTTCTTCGTTATTGAGAATAATATCTTCAATATGTTTATGCAACTTATTATCGTACTTGTTTCGGGAATACCTTTCCAGATGGTAGTAATGCTCAATCTTATTGCTATTACAATAACAAACATTATGGTCGTGCACGAACCCGGGATATTTGAAATTGTTTCTGTCAGAAATTCCGTAAATACTTATGTTTTTCATCTTATTCAAATTTTATAATTAAACCTTCTAAATACTTCACCCAGTTTATATGTAACTGATATTTTTTATTGAATACTGCAAAAGCGTACAATGCTATTATCATATCATGCGACACACAAACACATAACTTATTTTGTCTCTTTATTTTATGAAAGAAATCTGTCAGATATTGTGCACCCTCATAAATATTATAGTTGCCTGGAATAGGTTCCTGATTTAAGAGTTTTTCATAAAAAACTTTAAAACCTTGCTTCATAAACTGTTCTCCGGCTTCCTTATCATCATATACAAATGCACCGGGGTCACCAAGCAATTTTGTTTTTTCAATAGCCATTTGGCTCTCGTACCCTTTTAATATCTGTTCTGCTGTTTGAACACTGCGGGTAATCGGACTGCTATAAACTTCAGCTATTTCATACTGTTTGAGTTGGCTTCCATAGTTTAAAGCTCTTTCAAAACCTTTTTCATTAAGCTCCACATCATTACCAAATTCACCATCAGGGATTTTATTCCTGTCAGCATGCCTTAGAAAAAGCACACAGGTGTCCCTTTTTTTTATTTCGCTAATACTGTTAAGCAGTTTCATATTTGCGGTTTTCGCATATTGCATTTTCGACATAATTCGTGTTTTTTATAGTTATTAATAAGGTTGTTATATTTTTCTGAATTCAATACTTCAACAAGTCCAATCTCATGTGCATTTCCAAAATTTCCAAGTGCTCTGCGTTTGTCATCCGGCGCACAGCATGGTGATATCTCGCCTGTAGCCGATAACCACAATTCCTTTCCAAGAAAGGGGCATTCATAATTATCCGGTATCTGATTTTCTGCAGTATCACTCATTGGGATGAAGTTTTCAAGTAAAACTGTTTTCCCAGTTCTTTCTCTAATGGTATCGGCTGTTTTATGTGCTTCTTTTACAATCTCATTCCATGCTTCTATGGTGTCTTTATTGTTTGCAAACGACAGTTTTTTAAGCTCCGGAAAATGCACCCATAAATGATGCCCCTTAATGCGGTCAACGCCAATCTCTGCTGCCAGGCGAATGACATCATTCACTTCATGCATATTGTTTCGCATAAAGGTCATCTGAAATGACACCCTGCAGTAATAACCAGTTTCCCTGTGCCACTCATTTCTAAACCCGATGAACTCTTTAAGATTTTTTAATGCTATATCATAGTCTATCCCTTCCATTATGGCTTCAGCGGTACTTTTGGTGAAGCCATTCCATGATATTTTAATGTCTGTTGTATGAGGTATGATAATTTCTGCCCATTCTTTTACCGGCTTGCCCGGAAATGTGCCGTTGTGTGTGACATTCATTCGGATATTAAATAATTTTGCCAGCTTTGCAATTTTTTCAAATGAGCTTGATACAAACGGGTCCCCCATCGTTGTTGGTATAATTTCCCTGACACCTAAAGTAGCTGCTTCTTTCATCAGCTTTTCTATAAGAAATTCAGGCATCCTTCTATGCTTTGCATCCTTATTCTGAAACAGTTTTTCTTTAAATGTACTGTATTTAGAATGCTCTTCACACATTATACAATGCAGGTTGCAATCTTCGGGATTTGTGTCTAAAGTAATGCGCCAAATATTATTTTTCATAGCAAATAAGTTTTTCATAATACATTTCAAGTTCCTTACAATGCGATTCAATAGTTGGGACTTCTCCCTGTGGGTCATACAAATAACCTTTCTGTCCCAGCTTTTTCAGAAATTTCTGGTTGTCTACTGCCCATTGCATTTGCTCTGCCAAAGAATCTGCATCCCTGTGCTTAAAAAGCAACCCATTAATTTTATGATTTACATATTCTGCCATGCCTCCCGCATCTGCTGTTATTACAGGTATTCTGCATGCCTGGGCCTCATGAATAACCAATGGTGAGTTTTCTGTCCATATCGAAGGAACTACAATGCAGTTTACATGATTAAAAACATCTGTGGCCAGATTATGATTGATATACTCACCGCAAAACTCAATTTCATTTTCAGATGTACATGCCATATCTTTTAATGCTTTGGAATTTTGTCCCTGCTCCCGTCCATAAATCTTTAGTTTTACTTTTCCATTTAGTTTTTTGAAAGATTCTATAAGCAGGTTTATTCCTTTAGCAGGTATATGTGTGCCAATATATCCGAATGTATAAATGCCGTTTGTTTTGGGAATTACCGGCTTCAGATAATGTGTTGGAAATCCATAATCAAGATAAATAATTTTATTCCCGGGAATGTCAAAGTCATTGATAAATCTGTTGCGCAAATACTGTGAAGGAGCAATAAATAAACTTACTTTTCTGCAGATTTCCCTTGAAGTATACATTTTTGAATCAATCCAGTTTGTCCAGTGTTCAATATCTGATATACTGTCTCTTCCCTCAGGTATTTTATGAGAAAATTCATAAAAAAGAGATTGGTCAAAACTCATTTTAAATTCAGAAAAATACATTTTGTAACAGTTCTGTGCACATTTGTTATTTTCTTGTTGATTGCACAATTCATAAAGGGTTTTCCCATCAAAGTTTCTTTGCAGAAACTGCCCCCTGGGACACATAAGCCAGAAATCATGAAGTGTGAACAACATTGGTATTTTGAGCTCATACAATACATCAACTATCCCTGTTGAAAGGTGATTTAGATGCCCTATATGGGCCACATCGGGTTTAAAATCATTTACTAACTTCTTAAACCGTTCATTCAATAAAGCATGGTTGCAGCCATCTTTTCCTCTGGCCATATTTACCATGATATGCATTATGCCTTTTTCTGTTCTGCACTCTCTGAATGTAAAATCAATGGCATATTCATTTTCTTCTCTGCTGAACAACATGACTTCGTGCTTTTTGCACAGTTCATTGCAAACTGACTGAGTATAAACTTCACTGCCTGCATTGTATTCTGGCGGATAGCCGTGTATAATTTTTAGAATTTTCATTGTTTTTAAATTTATATTTTTTTTATTTTTCTTTTCTAATAATTGAAATTGTTGATCCATCATTATGACAAACTACCTTATATGGAGGGTAAAGTGCTTCAAGGAATTTCCTAAATGTTGGGTAGCCATAATTTCGAGGATCAAAAGAAGAATCAAGTTTGTTTAATGCTTCTTTCAATCTGCTTGCTAATGCACATCCTAAATCATCTACAACCATTCTGTATGCGTTATCAATTAATTCTGGATCGATAGGGCGTTTTGTTATTTTATTTTCAAACTTAGTTAAATCAATATGTCCAACAATTTTCACACCTGCTAGTTTAGGTACAGTAGTCTTAACATTATCCTTTTCTGATTTCAAGTCAATTTTATTTTCTGATTCAGAATTTTTAAGTATTTCAGTATAAATAAAGTTTTCGCATGCCTTCACTAAAGAATTTGGTGTGTCATTTCTACCTATCCCCATCATATACAAACCTTCTTCTCTTATTCTGGTTGCAATACCTGTGTAATCACTATCACTTGAAATAATACAAAATCCATCTACTAACTTTTGATGCATTATGTCCATTGCATCAATAATCAATGCTGAATCTGTAGAGTTTTTCCCTTTCGTATAAGCAAATTTTTGCATAGGTCTGAAAGCAAATTCATTGACTTTTTCTTTCCAGGAATTCATGTTTTGAATGGTCCAGTCACCATATATTCTCTTTATTGTGATTTTTCCAAATTTTGATATTTCAGAAATCATTGATTCGAGAAGAGATGCTTCAGCATTATCTCCATCAATCAAAACTGCTATTTTCATTTTTGTTTCCATAATATTATTTTTTATAGATTTTCATCCTAAATAATAAGGATCATGCCAGAGTTTATAAGTAACTAAATATCAAATTCTTACAAAATTTTATTTAAAAATCTTTTATCTTTTTATTACCATTATTAAGTATATTATTACATTTGTATGTAAAATATTACATTTATGAAAACTGCATATATAACATTCCATGTCCATAATTATGGAATAGGTTTTACTAAAAATATTCTTGCTGCTTTTTATTTAGGCAAATTATCATGGAATAAGCTAGAAACGAATTACTTAAAGCAGAAAGAGCTTGAAAATGCCTACTTAAAATCAAATATTGAAAAACAGGTGCTTTTTGACAAAGTTTTTTATTTACATGTAAATCAGGAAACTGTTAATAAAATTACTTCAACAAGAAGAATGAAGAAAAGCGATTGTCTGATCCGGATTCAAGATGATGAAGACTTAAAAAAGGATTATAACTATTGGGAGCATATATTAAATATCAATAACTTCCAGATAGAATGTAATGAATTTGAAAGTGAAATTAAAGAAGTAAAAAAAATATCAAAAGAGGAACTAATTCCTCTATATTGGAAGATAATTCATTATTATAATTTTGACGACCAGAAAAAATGGTTCAATAAGTATTCAAATTCTAAAAGTATTTATAATAGCAATAATTTCGAAACAATAAATATTGAAAAAAAATACGGGCTTAACGATTTGCACGATTACAGATTGATTTGTTCAGCCCTTGAAAATTTTATTAATGAATATGATATTATTAATCAGTTTGAGAAAATTGTAATAAATATTTCAAGTGTAGGATATGAAGTTCAAGTCTCTTGGTTTACTTTAGCTCAGGCTGGTAGGTTTAATGAAAAAGTACATTTTATTTCAACCTATGACAATAAAGACCAGGATATACGATTTAAAGACTTTATTATTAAGGAAATTCCAAAGAATATATTAGAAGAACTTTCGGATAAAATAAAGATTAACGAACCATATGTTGTTTCTGAAAAAAGGTTATTAGCTGAAAAGGAATTCAAGCTGTACTATAATAAAGGTTTTTCAATTTTAATTTTGGGAGAAAGAGGCTGTGGCAAAACAAGATTAATAGAGAGTAATTCAAGTGTCCCTGAAGAAAAGTTTCTAAGTATATCTGCCGCTGCATATGAAAGTGATTCTAAGCTTGAAGCAGAATTATTTGGTTATGTTAAAGGGGCATTTACTGGCGCAGATAAAGATACAAAAGGTTTATTTCATAAAGTTGATAAAAGTGGTATTCTGTTTATAGATGAATTACACTCTATGAGTAAAAGAGTTCAAGAGAAACTTATGTCGTCACTTTCTACTGATAAAGAAGGTAATTTTAAATTTAAAAGACTTGGTAGCGATAATATTGAAAAAGCAAATTTTACAATAGTTTTTGCTTCAAACAAAAGTATAACAGAACTAAAAAATGAATATCTCTTGCAGGATTTCTATGACAGGGTTGTTCAGTATATTATAACAATACCTCCTTTAAGAGAAGCCAGAGATGATATTAAAAACGATTGGAAAGCCACATGGGAGCATCAGAAGTTTAATACAAAAAGAAATTGTCCTCAAAATGATAAGTTATTTAATTGGTTAGGAACATTAGAATTTCCAGGCAATTGGAGGGATTTACAAAGAATTGCAATTTGGTATGAAGCGTTTTCAATTTTTCCACAGAATCATAGAAATATATTAGGGTTTGATAATCCTCTGGATTATGCAAAGCACATGTATGAATTAATATGTATTAGAAAAGATCCAAACAAAAATAAATTTGATTTCTTCTTTGATCAGGATTTATCAGCAACAGGACAAGCTGAAGAATATCAAAAACAATTGGCATTATGGGCGAAAGAAATGCATGGTAGCTTCAAAAAAGCTGCTATTTATTATAATGAAAGAATTGGCGACAAAATCACTGAGAAGACTCTTTATAACTGGGCTAATCCTGAAAAAAAGAAGAAAGGTAAAAGTTAAATGAAAAATGTTTGTTAAAAATAACAGCCTGTTTAATTATTGAATATAAAAAAATAAATAATTATTTTTTTAGTACGTCACCCCCTGTCGCACATCCCTCCTATTTTTGTCCTGTTAAAATATAATAAATAGTTACTAACAATTGAAAAAGTAAGGTCTCGAAACCATATGTTTGTAATATGAAAAATGACATAGTAAAACAAATAAAAAAAATTATCGGCAATACAGATGCTGACGATGATTCAATAATCTTTCAGTTGAGAAGATTGTTGTATGAAATTGACATTAGAAATGTGGTCATAAAAGAGTCAAAACCTATCTCTACTCTTGTGTCCGGTTATTTGAATGACATGAAATTTAAAGATCCCGAAAAGCAAATAATCAAAACAGGTTTCTGGCAACTGGATCAATTAACCGGGGGTTTTCACCCGGGTGAATTTATTGTATTAGGAGGCAGGCCATCTATGGGCAAAACTCAGTTGATGGTTAATTTCTGCCTGAATATTTCAAAAACTACACCTGTCCTCTATTTTACATTTGAATTATCTGAACTTCTTTTAAGTTGCAGGTTCATGGCTTCGCTATCGGGCATTTCTACACAAAAGATTATGAGGAAGGAACTTAGTGAAGAAGAAAAGACCACATTAGAACAAATCGAAAGTAAAATCGGGACTCGATCTATTTTCGTCAACGAAAGCTGCAATAACTCAATGTCTGCCTTGAAAGCCCAGATAGAAAAGCAAATCAAAGAAAACAACATCAGGGTAATCTTTCTTGATTATCTTCAATTGATAAGTTCAAATAGATATAGGAGCAATCGCGAGTTGGAGATAAGTTATATCTCACGTGAACTTAAAAATATTGCTAAAGAAAATAATGTCTGTATCATAGCATCCAGTCAGTTGAGCAGAGCAGTGGAAACAAGAGGGGGCAACAAGAAGCCAATCCTGTCTGATCTGAGGGAAAGTGGAGCTATAGAGCAGGATGCTGATAAGGTTATTTTTCTTTACAGACCCGAATACTATAAGATTTTAGAAGATGAAGCGGGCAACAGCACCATTGGTATGGCAGAATTAATTCTGGCAAAAAGTCGTTATAGCAAACTGGGGTCTGTATTGTTGTCGTATGATGCTGATTTTACAAATTATACCGATTTTTATAATACATCAGACATATTTTCTTTTTCGAAAGACAGATTGAGTGAGTGTAATGATCCTTTTTAATAATACAGAGCCGTTGCCATGAAATTATGAAGTCAAACAGTTAATCAGACTTGGTGGTTGTGTTCCTGCAACCCATTAAGAGGTGGGAGTAATGGATCGTGATATTTATTGCGATGCTCACTACGTTCCGCTTCTCATAAATATCAATTAATTTCAAAGATAATCAGCAACGGCTCTTTTTTTTTAAAATAAATAGTAAGTGAATAAAATACTTGAGATAGCACATACTTATAAAAACTTTCCTGATAAATTTCTTATAGGTCGGAGTGCTTATGGTTTACCTGATGGTTTTTATAGTATGAAAAAACACGAGCAGAATGCTATAATGTTTTTGTCTATTGACAAACCTGGTGACTTAAGCCGATTTTTGAGAGTGCCATTTTTGCAACTTGAAAGAATTATCAACAATCCTGTTTATACAGAATACAGCATAAAAAAGAAAAGAGGAGGACAAAGAGAAATATGTGCACCTGACAGAACGCTTAAGTTTATCCAGAAAAAGTTAAACTACTTTTTGCAAGCCTATTACCTTATAATAAAGCCTGAAGAAGTTCACGGATTTGTGATTAATCCGCACTATCTGGGCTCACATTGCAATATTGTGGCAAACGCAAGTACGCATGTGGGCAAAAAACATGTTTTGAATATTGATCTAAAAGACTTTTTTCCGGGCATCACAGCAAGGAAGGTTAAACAGTTGTTCAGTTCAGACTTTTTTATATTTAATGAGCAGATTTCAACAGCCCTTACCCTGCTCACCACATATAAAGGTAAACTGCCCATTGGCGCCCCAAGCTCTCCTGTAATAGCTAATTTTATATGTTATGAATTGGATAGGTCACTCCGGGAATTTTCAGAAACAAACAACCTGAGATATTCCCGTTATGCCGACGACCTGACTTTCTCAGCTAATGATAGCATAAGCAGCGATTGCCTCCTGGATATAGTCAGCATCATCAACGAGAATGGCTTTTCAATTAATGAAAAGAAGCTGCGACTCAAGACTTCATACAGAAAGCAAACAGTAACAGGACTTACTGTTAATGAGAAGGTCAATGTTGACAGAAAACTCCTGAAAAAGATAAGAGCCATGATTCATGACCTTTCTCAGAATGGACTTAATGCCGCCACTAAAAAACATTTTAAATGTGTGAAAGAAGCCCCCTCTCAATTAAAAGATGCTTTCATTAACAAACTAAATGGCTATATAAACTTTGTAGGACAAGTAAGAGGTAAAAATGATGCTTTGTATCTGAGGTTTAAACAGGAAGTAACTATCTGTGAACATGCTAACAGATAATTCAAATGAAAAACTTTATTTTAATAAAATCCGGGAAAAATGAAAAATAATGCAGGTCAAACAATAATAGGCGCCATTGCAGGTGATATCATCGGTTCTGTGTATGAATGGAACAATGTAAAAACTACTGATTTTGAGTTGTTTTCTCAAAAAGCAACATTTACAGACGATTCTGTGCTTACCGTTGCTATTGCAGACTGTCTATTAAATAAAAAAGATTTTGCTAAAACTGTATGGGAGTATGGCAACAAATATGAAGGGCGTGGTTATGGTGGCAGGTTTGCAACATGGTTGTGTAATGACAATCCACAACCTTACAATAGTTTTGGCAATGGTTCTGCCATGAGGGTAAGTGCTGTGGGATTTGCCTTTAACGACATAGAAACTGTTTTGCATAAAGCTAAAGAAACAGCCGATATAACACACAACCACCCAGAAGGTATAAAAGGAGCTCAGGCCACAGCAGCAGCCATTTTTTTAGCCAGAAAAGGCCAGACAAAATCTGAGATAAAGGATTATATCTCTTTAACATTCAACTATAATCTTGATGATACCATTAACAATATACGTCCAAGTTATACTTTCAATGAAACATGTCAGGGCTCTGTACCTCAGGCTATTATAGCATTTTTAGAGAGCATTGATTTTGAAAATGCCATCCGTCTGGCCATTTCAGTTGGTGGCGACAGCGACACCATCGCTTGTATTACGGGTGGTATTGCGGCTGCATTTTATAAAGGAGTTCCTGATGATATTCTTAATTTTGCAACAAGTAAACTGCCAGTTGAGTTTATTGAACTGCTGAATGAATTTGATAAGAGGTTCAATTGGTGATGATTACATGATGTAACTTCTAAAACGTATAAATATTCAATAAGAAATATTAATAAAAAATAAATATCATGGACAGATACATTCAACAACTCATAGAAGACCTTGCTGAAGCGGAAGCGAATCCTGTGCCTGAAATAGATTTTGGCTCTTCTTATGAAGATTTTGAAAAAGTAATGTTTCAACTTGAACAGGCACCAAAGGTATTACCTGAACAATTGTTGAATGTTAGCTTTGAGCAACTACCTTCAGTTGAAAGACTTAACAAAATGCAAATTCAAAAATTGCTGATAGCCATTTTCAATGCATTATCGGCAAAAAAAATAAAAGTGAACATTCCTGGCAATGGAGTTCCTGTTGAGTTGATTTATAGCGAAATTCGTGAAATGTTTGAAGAAGGTTTTCCCGCAACGCCCGGCTGGACAATTGATTTTTGCAGTGGATGGTGTCCCGAATGTGCTTTTTCTGATTATTGTGATTCTTGTAAAGAACTTTGGTCAAAGGATGAATTGGAAAAGGAAAGGAATAATTAAATTTAGTGAATTGGATAGTGCCGCTACCCAGTTGAAACTTATTAAACAGGGCGGCAATAAACGTTTGTCCGACATGATTGAATACAGATATTTTTTTATTTAATGCCAGTTTAGAAAAACGCACAGTCTCTGTTTTGTTCTTTTTAAATTTACATCAAGTAGCTGCCTGTTAGAATTATTGAACTGCTGAATGAATTTGATAAGAAGTTCAATTGGTGATATTTAAATAGCATTAATTAAAGTATAACATTATTCTTTTTTAATAACAAATTTTAATATTTAAAGAAAACATCCCGAATTAATACTTTTATTTAAGTAGAAAACACTTATTAATCAAATATTTTTTTAGTTATTTTTTTTAATATTTATATTTGCATCTCTTATCGGGTTTTATTTAATATTAAAAAACAATACCCGAAATAACTTTAAATCAAAGATGGAAGAACTGATCGCATATAAGGAAGGTGAATTGTACGGATTTAAAAATCAGGTTGGGGAGGTTATTGTTGAGCCAAAATATTGTACTGTGTGGAGTCACTGGACAGATGGTTTATGTGGTGTGAAAGACAAAAATAATCTACGGGGTTTTATTGATGGTACAGGCAAGGAAGTCATCCCTTGTATGTATTTCTTTGCACATTATGCCAACTATGGGATGATATTGGTCTTTTATAAAGGCGGGTTTGGATTTGTTGACAAACAAAACAATTTTGTTATTCCACCCAAATATGATTTGTGCACTTACTTTGTCAACGGATACTCTAAAATTGAACTATACGGTAAAAATGGAAGAATAGACTTACTTGGAAATGAGGAATGGTTTGAGGATGACTATTTATTAGTAACTTGTGCATTAATAATTGATCCGGAAAAGAAAAGAAGTCTTGCGCTAAAAAGATCTTCAGATTCCAACCTCCCTGATAAATGGGAACTGCCCGGTGGTAAACTTGAGCCGTGCGAAACAGCAGAAGAATGTATTGTAAGAGAAATAAAGAAGGAGCTGGAACTGGATATTAAGCTCCTAAAACGACTGGATTATGAAGAGACAGAAGTAAAAGGCCGGAAGATACGCTTGTTACCTTATAAGTGTATTATTATTGGCGGTAACATTAAACTAAATGTCCATTCAGACTATTGCTGGCTTTCAAGGCCTGATCTTTTTTCTGTGGACTGGGCTGATGGGGATAGGAAGATATTAGAGAAGTACTTTGAATAAATTAATTGTTTAATAATCTGACTTTTTAAATTGTATAAATATTTTATGAATAATGGTGTTTAATAATATTAAAATACGATATTGGCTATGCTTATGATATTATGATTATTATATATGGTTATATTTCGTTTTATTATAAATAATATTAATAAATGGGATTGGAAGAAAAATATGATAGTAATGGATTAGTTCAACTTGTTTTAGTTCAAAACAAAAAAGAATTAACAAATTTCTATTGGGATATAATATATCTTGAAAAGGAAAATAAATATCTCCTTATTAGTGATAAAGTTGTTTATAGTGTTAATGCAAGTAATATAATTATAGATGCAGAGAAAAAAAAAGATTGTTTATTTAATTATAAAAATTTTTACGATTGGATTGAAAAGTGTAAATCTATGAAAATAAAACCCTCTGACGAAACAAATTTAAGGGTATTAAAAAACTTGAAGCAATTCGATAATGTTAAAAAAATTGAGAACATTTATTATGAAGCTAAAAAAGGTATTTATTTTGAAATATATAAGATTACAGGAGAAGTAATAATAAAAGTTGAATCATATTATACAAATGTTACATATTTAGATAAAAACTTTATTAAAGTTTTTAAAAATAATTTATATAGTATCATTAATAATGAAGGAGAACAAATAATTGAGCACATATATGATGACATCTCAAAGTATGAAGATGTCTTTTTTTTAGTAAAAATGTCTACAAAATTAGGCTTAATAAATTTTAAAGGTAAAAAGATATTAAATCCAATATATGATAATATCTCTAATTTCAACAATGATTTTTATAAAGTTAATTTAAACAACGGAGTTTACTTAATTAATACAGAGGGCAAACTCATAACAGAGCATAAATATGATAATATTTTAAAGTTAAACGATGAATTTTTTAAAGTACAATTAAATGGGATGTTTGGTTTAATCACAAATAAAGGCGAACTAATTATTAAACCCGAATATGATGAAATTTCTGAGTTTAGAATAGAATTCTTTAAATTAAAATCAAACAGTTTATTTGAGTTAACAAACAAAAAAGGAGAATTTATCACAAAAAGCAAATATCATGAAATCTCTGAGTTTAACTGTTTATTTTTTAAAGTACGGATGAATAAGCTGGTTGGATTAATTACAAAAAAGGGCAAACAAATAATTGAATCCAAATATGATGAAATAACTGAGTTTGGCTCTCAATTCTTTAAATTAAAATTTAACAGTTTATACGAGTTAACAAATAAAGAAGGAGAGTTTATCACAAAAAGAAAATATGAAGAAATCTCTGAATTTAACAATATATTTTTTAAAGTAAATTTGAACAATTTATTTGGTTTGATTAATGTAAATGGGGAACATATTGTAGAAACCAAATATATTGATATTTCAGTTTTTAATGATTTCATTATTAAAAAAACAGAAAATTCAGAATACTTGTTTGATTATAAAAAGATATTAAGAGATTGTAAAGAAACATATGATATAATTTGGAAAAATAAAGTCATAATTATCTCATCTGGTAAACTTAATGGTTTGTTGACAGATACTGGGGAAGTTTTAATTAAGTTAGATTTGAAAAATATAAAAATTCATGATATCAAAAATAATTTGGCAATAATTAAAATTGAAAATAGATTTTCCCTAATTAACATCCTTAATAAAAAGCAAATAAAATCAGAGTGTTTATATATTAAACTTTATAACCATTCATTTTTTGAATATGAGAAAGATAATTCTATAAACTTAGAAAGTATAAAAACCGGAAAAATTATAGCAAAAAAATCAAAAAATGAAAGTTGGTGTTTTGAATTTAATTCTAAAAAAAGGTTTATTGAATTTTTACCTATTTCTGAAAGTCATTTACTATTTAAAAAAGACGATAATATTTGGAACATAATTAACATATTAGATTTCTCGATATTAGATCAAATAAGTTTAGTCAATATAAAAGTAAACGAAAATTCCAATAAGTTTACAGGAGAGTATAATGAGGATAACATTAAAAAGGTTTATGTAGAGTTATTTAATTTTAAAGGGGAAATTAAAATATCAATAATTAAAGAAGAAGATCTCTATTTAAAAGACAATAAAGGTTATGATGTGAATGCTGGTCATTAGTATATTGATTTCTTAAACAAAATTCAATGTTTATTATTATCTAACCACTCTAATATTTCTTTAAATGACATACCTGTTAAACTATGAACTTTATTTGCAAAAGAAATAGAAGACGACTTGACATTTGAAGTAGAAAATATAATTTGTTCATTGAGCAAATACAAACAAGCCATTCTAAGGTTTATCCAGGATCTGTTATTTTTTTTTCTTATTTCATATATTATACTGTCATTATTTGTCCCAATAACATGAGATGATGTTTTCTTTTTTAAAATCAGTTTTGCTTCTTCTTGGGGAATAAAATTAATATTACTATCCAATAAATCAACAGTATGATTATAAAGTGAAATTTTTACAAATTCATTCCATATAGCAGAATAATTTTCATTTTTTTTATTGCATAATTTATTAAGAAATCCAGGATTTTCCTCATAACCCTTAATAGCTCCCACATTTGAAGGATACCAAAACAAATTAATGGGATGAACTAATCTAATAAAATGAGCCTTTGCTAAATCAAATATTTTTCTATCATTTATTTCAACAGTACGGATATTTTCTTTATTATTCCAATCTTCAATTCCTGTGACACTAAAAGTCTCTTTTATAGAATATTGTGCAGGAATAAATCCAATGTATTCATTTACATTAACACCAGCTATGTGGGCTACCTTATATCCATAATCACCACTGATATTTAAAAGTTTATTTAAAAATCTGTATTTTTTTTCATCTGAAGTAATAATTTTCGCATAAGGTAACTCTTTATTAAGAATCCATTTTTCAAATATTTCGCCATCAAATACAATTGAGTTTTGTGCAATTGCAAGCACCCATCTTGAAAAAAAATTATCAATATAAATATAACGAAACAGTTTCTTTTTCTCGAAAATTACTTGTGTAAAATAGCCCCTTCTTATATTCTCCCTTTTAGCATTAGAGTGTGCATCAGGACTTCTGATAAAAAAGATTGGATTATCTCGTTCCAAATATGCAATAAGATTTTTATGCCATTTCTCTATAACGTCCTTATCCTTAACTTCATAGTTATTTACGATAAAATCTCTTAAATCATCAATATTATATTTGTTTTCATAATTTGGTAATACTATTTTTAAATTATTTGGACAAACTGTTTGATTATTCATATTTATAAATTTATTTAATTATTCTTTAATTAGTATTATCTATACTGTTTTGAGGCGTTTTTTAATAAATAACTTATCTCCCCCACCATCTCCTTCGGCTCTATCACGTTTACGTCAGCACCCCATTTGCAGATTTCGCGGTAAAGTTCACGTGATGCGATAAAATTGCCTTCTTGCCAGCGCACTTTGATGGAAACAGTCACATGGTCATCATCTCTGCTGATTTCAGTTTGTGAAGGGTGAATAGGTCGTGAGAGTATCCAGTCGCCTGTGTTGTGTTTGAATTGAAGTATTATCTCTGTTACCGGGGCATCAGTTTTTACGATGCCAAAAATATCATTGAAATATGTTTTCAGGTCTATTTGTTTTTTTTCAAATGGACTTCTGCTTATAATTTTCACATTTTCAATCCTGTCTAAAGGCAGACTCGAAAAGCGCTCTTTTTCAATATCTAAACCAAACACATACCACATGCCGTTGTGTTCCCTGAGGGCATAGGGTTGTAAAGAAACCGTTTTCAATTTTTGTGTATATGCTATATCATAAGTAAACGACAGTGTATAATATTTTTTTATGGCATTCAGAATTTTCTGGAAATGAGCGACACCTTTTCTCAGTGGAGGTGTTTCAAAGAAAACTATACGTTCCTTTTTTTCTAATGTAATGTCAGACTTACTTACTTTATTAATTTTCGATTTTAATGCATGACGCACATCAGCAAAATAAGGGTTGTTCTTATACGAATCCAAAAAATCAAGACAAACCTGCAAAGGGCGTGTCAGGTTCAGAGCCACTTCGTTATCCTCAATGTTATAGGGTTCAAGGAAACGATACCGCGTCGTTTTTCCCTTACATGACTCTGGAAGTGAAGCACCATTAATTCGCAAATCATCAATCCACTCATAAATAGTGGATTTTTTAATTTCGAGTTTTTCAACAAGTTCTGGCACAGTATAACCACTATCACTATTCAACATTTTTATAAAGCGTTTTTTTTCTTGCCTCATTTTTTTTGTATTTAAAGTGTAAATATAGTGATTAATTCAATATTAATAATTTATTTTTTTAATAAACTTCATAACTATATGATATACAGTAAAATAAAATTTATAGAATTCCATTGTTAACCGGAATACTATTTTGTAAGTTTGTTTTAGTTCTTTGACATCTCGAAAGCTAAAAGAAACCACTCCTGTAAAAAGGAATTGATAAACAATTCTTTTCAGCAGTTTTTTTACTAACCTTAAAAATAAACATTTATGAAAATCGATTCAGTAATTATCAAGGTAGAAAATGGCAGATTAGCACTTCATCTCCCCTGTGGAATGGATGGAGAACAACTACAATCGTGGCTGGAAAAAAACCGCCAACAATTGAATCAGATTAAAAAGATGATGAGTTCTAAAGAACATCAGACAAATGATTCATCATCTGAGGTGGCTTAAGCCACCCCTTTTTATTAACCAATTAAAAAATAAAGCTATGATAATCTTATATGCATGGTTTGCTTTGATAGCATTCAAAATATTAAGAATACCTCCTTTCTCAGAAATGAGCTGGGGCTTTGTATTTCTCTTCCCCATAATAGCGTTGATAGTAAAGTTACTGCTGAGAGTACTTTCATTTGTATTCTATGCTGTACTTGGTTTCACTGTAACTTGGTCTCTGGCTAAATTAGTTGTCATATTATTAAGTATAAATTAATAAAGCCATGAAGAAATCTCTTAAAAACGTAAAAAGCAATGATAATCCTTGTCTGATTGCCCTGGATGTCATTCATCACAAAATCTACAGATCAGGTTTAAGTTTCCACAATCGTGACCAGATAATCCAATCCCTCGGGAATGAAATTGGTCTTATCGGAAAGAAATTCGGTTTGGCCGATTGCGCTGCCCTTGTGCTCTGTGTCTATTTCAACAAATATCTTTACGAGACTATTTCCCGCAGTTTCACTGATTATCTGTCCACTGGGAAAGGGTTTTTCTACTCTTTCCTTAAGGACATACAGAACATGACACAAAAAGGAATTCTAATAGAATCAGAGACTCCTTCTTACCGCAAATCATTATTCACTGACAAGTACAAGATCTCTAACGAAGCCCTCAGTTGCTTAATTGAGATGAGAACCTTTAAAGTCAAGCCTGTATTGAATGAAAACAAAAAGCTGGCTGCTGATGAACTGGTAAATACACTTGCTGCATTGATGGATAAACGCATCAAGTCATTGAAAGATGTTTTTAATGTCAAGACAAACATTAAAAACCTACTTGAAGAAAATACACATCTTCCGATTGCGAACAATCTTCTCAAATACAAGAATGTGGAGTCGTCAGATTTTATATTTCTGACACAGGCTGTTGTTACATTTATTAAAACAAAGGAACAGATGAACCTGCTTGATTTGTGTAAAAGCCTCTACTGCAATCCTCAGGATGCTGACGATTATTGCGAACTTATCAAGATGGGGATTACCTGGTGTAATAAATGTGGTTATCTGGATATTTCCAACCACATGAAAAGCGATGAAATAACCATCACCTTTACTCAGAAAGGATTTACTGAATTTCTTTCTGAAACAGTACCTGATATTAAGAAGCCGGAAGTAAGGCTTGAATTCCTTTCTGAGAAAAAACCCGGAAACATTATGCCAGTTGAATTGTTCTTTAATAATGATCTCTCACAGCAAATAGATAATCTAACGCAATTGCTGAAAAATGAAAGCCTTACCAAAGCACAAAACGAGCTTGAAGAACAAGGATTACCAAAGGGTATCACTGTATTATTTGAAGGTGCTCCGGGAACAGGAAAAACTGAACTTGCCTTTCAGCTGGCAAGGCTTACCGGCAGAACCATCTTATCAGTTAATTCAACAGAACTCAGGGACCCTTATATTGGTGTATCTGAGAAAAATTTCAAACGCTTGTTCGATTCATACAAAAAAGCAATGAGCATTTATGAAGAGTTACCCATCATGTTATTGAATGAAGCTGATGCTCTAATTTCAAGAAGGGTAAATATCAGGCATTCTTCTGACATTCTGATGAACTCAACACAGAATATCATGCTCGAAGAACTTGAAAACTTTACAGGTATCATGTTTGCCACAACTAATCTTAAAGTTAATATGGATAAGGCTTTCGACAGGAGATTTCTGTATAAGATAACCATTACTGAACCAGATGCTGATTGTATGCTTAAAATCCTCAGACAGAAATGCACAGGAGTTCATGATTATATACTTGGGGAAGTTGCCTCAAAGTACTGTCTGACAGGTGGTCAGATAAGAAATGTCATGATTAAGGTATTACTCATCAGAAGTATAGAAATGCGAGAGCCTGATTATAATGAAATAATAGATCTGTTCAATTCTGAACAAACCGGAAGCAGGAACAATCCTATCGGATATAAAAATAATCCCAACATCGTTAAACAATAAATTAAGGAGACCATGTTATGAAAACAATTCTTTCAGCTTCAATTATCGCTATTCTTCTCTGGATAGCATGCATCGCCCTATCGTTTGCAGATAGGTATGAAGAACATGCAGTAATTTATTATCTGCTTGCTGCCTATGCTTTAATAGGGACAGTGTTAATCGTTCTTGAAATATTGAGAATAAATAAAAAATATTTATTTCTCTCCACGCCTTCATGGATGATTTACCGCAAGCGTTCTGCAATACTCTTTCTCTCTATCACACCAGTTTTAGTCTGCTGGTTATTCGTCCCTCTTTATCAGAACTGTCTGTCCTTTGTTCACCCATGGCTATGGGTTGCCGGATATCTGATTGCTCTGTCTATCAGTTCAACAGGGGCTGTACTCCTGTTTAAAAATAGTTTCAAAACTAAATAATGTATTTATAAATGAAACCTGACCTTGTAATTGAAAACAAGGTCAGGTTTCATTTGTTTACGTATTACTTAATAAATAACTTAGAAAAAATGAAGCTGATACTCAACATAGTTCCAAATCAAAATAAAGAAGATAAGCAAAACAATCCCAATACACTGCCCATAAAAATTGCAATTGGAATTGAAGGCTACAAGTTCCCAGATTTACCCAAAGAACATTATGATACTTTTAAAGAAAACTGGCTTGTAAGTTACTTGGAATTATCATATAAAAATATTGTTTCAAATTTTTCTGTAACTTTTCTTACAGCACAAGGATTAAGCCTACTCAGCAGCTTTTCCCCTGAAACAAGGAAGCCTGATTCCAAAAATATTAAAGATGTTACAATTAATTGTACATTGTGTTCGCGTGCTGAAGGTCTGAGGTTCTTTATTCACTCACAGCATATCATCAGTACAGGTAATAATACAGATTTTTCGGTCCGGTTTTATAAATCTCCATTTGCAAAAAACGAATATTATATTTGGATTATAACAACAAAGGCTGACTTGAAAAGCATTCTACCTGAAGAGTTATATCATATTTCATCCAAACACTGTTCAATAGGTCTTAAAGTAACAATTGATGAAGAGAAAACTAATCAGTTAAGGGGGCTGTTAAAACAATTATCAACTGCATTTCCTGTCAGGACTTCAGGCATTAAAAACAAACTTCATTATTGCCAATATCTTTATTCAAAATATTGTATAGCTATTAATAACCGAAAGGTTCAAACCAATGACCTTTGTGGAGTTTGCATTAATTTCCCTGAAGAACAGATTAAAGATAAAGATATTTATTTATTTTAAATGATGTTTTTGATAGGTCTCCAAAATAAGAAATCATATTGTCTTAAAAAACACTATTTTTGAAACTCCAATTACACTTCTCATAAATAAAAAAATTAATATTCATGAAAGATACGACCAAGATTAAATGTCCTAATTGTGATGCTTTAATTGATGTCCAGGATATTCTGTCAAATCAGTTAGAAGAAGAAATAAAGAAGAAATACCAGTTACAGCTTGCTGAAGAAAAAAAGCACTACGAACAGGAAAAAGATAAATTAAACACTGAAAAGGAGGCTTTTGAGCAAAAGAAGAAGCAAGAGAATGAGTTGTTTCAGGAACGTCTTGAAAAACAACTTAAGGAAGACAGAAAAGCTATTGAAGAGAAGCTGAAGACAAAAATCAGAGAAGAGCAGTCGGAACAATTTCAGGCTTTGCAAAATGAGCTTAATGAGAAGTCGGAACAAATAAAAGAACTGAACAGGACAAAAGCCGAAGTTGAAACACTGAAAAGAGAAAAAGCTGAACTTAAAGAATCTGTAGAAGCAGAAGCACAAAAGAAATTAAATGAAATATTGATTCTGGAAAAAGATAAAATCAGAAAATCAGAAGAAGACAAAAATGAGCTGCGCTATAAAGAACTTCAAAAGCAGTTGGATGACCAGAAAAAATTGACTGAAGAGATGAAACGTAAACAGGAACAAGGTTCAATGCAAATGCAGGGAGAAGTGCAGGAACTGGCCATTGAAGAATGGCTGACAGCTCAATTTCCACTCGACACTATTGATGAAATTAAAAAAGGTGCCCGTGGAGGCGACTGCATTCAGATTGTTAATTCACGTACCCGACAAAATTGTGGTAAAATATATTACGAAAGTAAACGCACAAAGGATTTTCAATCAAGCTGGATTCAAAAATTTAAGGCCGACATGCGCGAAAAAGGCGCTGATATCGGTGTACTTGTTACCGAAGCGATGCCTTCCAATTTCGACCGTATGGGAATAATGGATGGCGTATGGATATGTACTTATGAAGAGTTTAAAGGACTTTGCACAGTATTAAGGGAATCGCTTTTACAGCTGAGTTTAGCCATTAGTTCACAGGAGAATAAAGGCGATAAAATGCACATGATTTATGATTACCTTACTAGCACAACATTCCGCATGCAGATAGAAGCCATTGTTGAAGGATTTTCTTCAATGAAAAGCGCCCTCGACAGTGAAAAACGTTCAATGCAACGCATCTGGAAAGAACGCGAAAAACAGATTGAAAAAGTAATTATCAATACCATTGATATGTATGGCTCTATTAAAGGCATCGCAGGAAACGCCATTCAGGACGTAAAAGCACTGGAGCTTCCTGAAGGTCTAACTGATGATATAAATGAAGATGAAAATGAAGAAGCGTAATAAAGAAAAGGCATTTTTAGATTTAAAACATAAATCACTATGAAATTTTATAATAACCGGATTATTTTTTCTCCTTCAGACCTGTCGGCACATATCAGTTGTAAACATTTAACACAGCTAAACAGAAAGCTGGCTCTTGGAGAGGTCAAAGAACCTAAACCTATTGCAAACAGAGCCTTAAGTATGTTAAAAGAAAGGGGTAAATTATTTGAAACAGAATATTTAAAAATTCAGAAAGATAAAGGACTTAGGGTTGCTGAAATAAGCACAGATGATTCAAATGCAGAAACAGCCACCATTGAAAGTATGAAAAGTGGTGCTGATATAATTTATCAGGCACGATTAATTGAGCACGGACAATGGAGTGGATGGGCTGATTTTTTAATTAAAACAAGTACCCCAAGCAAACTTGGCGATTGGTCTTATGAGGTATGGGATACCAAACTGGCAACAGAAACAAGAGCAGGTACTATTTTGCAAATAGCTCTTTATACAGAAAAAGTGGCCTCAATACAGGGAGCTACACCTGAATATATGGGTGTTATCAAACCTGATGGGGAAGTAAAGTTCAGGTATAATGAGTATGCAGCGTATGTACGACTGATAAAAAAGAGACTTGTACAGGATTTACAAAAAGCAATTGACACTTATCCCGAACCCGTGGAACATTGTGATATATGCAAATGGTGGTCGGAATGTAATAAAAGGAGACGTGCCGATGACCATCTGAGTTTTATTGCCGGCATGGGTTCTTCCCAAATAAAGGAAGTAAAACTACATGGGGTTAATACGCTGAAAGAAATGGCAGAACTTAATCTTCCTGTTCCTTTCAAACCTTCAAGAGGGGCTGTTGAGACGTATAACAAACTGCGTGAACAAGCAAGGGTTCAATATGAAAGCAGGGTTAAAGACTATACTACAATTTATGAGACGCTTGAAGTAATACCGGAAATTGGATTGAACAGATTACCAGAACCTTCTAAAAATGACATCTACCTCGATCTGGAAGGAGATCCTCTTATTGAACCCAATGGTCTTGAATACCTTATTGGTTATGTGTATAAAGGCAAATATACCTCTTTTTGGGCAGAAAATGAGCAGGCTGAGAAGGACGCTTTCGAAAAATTTGTTGATTTTGCATTTAAAATCAAACAAGAAGACCCCACAATGCATATATACCATTATGCACCTTATGAAGTGGTGGCTTTCAAACGATTAATGGGAAAATATGCCACCAGAAGTGATGAAATTGATTTTTTTCTAAGATCCGCAACATTTGTTGATCTTTACGCAGTTGTCCGTCAGTCAATAAGAGCCAGTGTAGAAAAGTACTCGATAAAAGACCTCGAGAAATTCTTTGGATACGAAAGGGAAATGGACTTGCGTGCCCTGTCTGGATTCAAAGCTGAGTACGAATACCTGCTTGAAATTAAAGAAGCAGCTTCAGCAACCCGGGAAATGAAAGATGCTATCCAGCTCTATAATCAAGATGACTGTGTGTCAACACATCGATTGCATATATGGCTCGAAAAAATCAGAACTCAACTTATTAAAGAAGGCAACATACTTACAAGACCATTAATTGCTGCAGGGGAAGCCAGTGAAAATATTACAGAGTTTCAGCAGATGATTAAGCCAATATATGATGCCCTTTTGGATAAAGTGCCTGCAAGTTTTGATGAAAGGACAGAAGAGCAAAAAGCAAAATTTATCCTTGCACATATGCTCGACTGGTATGCAAGAGAAGACAAATCATACTGGTGGGAATATTTCCGTTTGCTTAATCTTAGTGAGGATGAAGCGCTGGATGAGCCCAAAGCCCTTTCTTATTTAAGTTACGATACGGAAGTGAAAATTGATGAGAAAACAATTACGCAGACATGCCACTTCCCAATACAGGATTGCGATTTCAGGTTAGGGGATTCATTAATATTTAAAATAAACAATGCTGGTTCTAATAAAATTGAAACTAAAGTTTTTGGAAAAATTATAGAATTGAAATCTGATTCAAACAAAGTGGTTATTCAAAAGGGGAAATACGCTTACGGCTTAAATGCAGATATCTTATTCCTTATTGAAGACCACATAAAAACTGAAAAGAAAAGAGATGCTATTGTGGCTTTTTCAAAAGATATAGTCGATAACGGATTTAATAGCTCATTTAATAAATGCGGCGTTGATTTATTGATGCGGGTTACTCCCCGTGTTTCAAAAGTCGTAAATAAAAACAATGACCTCCTTGAAAAAACGAAAGACTGGGCACTCAAACTCAACAACAGTGTATTGCCAGTACAGGGTCCTCCGGGCTCAGGAAAAAGCTATACTGCAAGTCATGTAATACTGGAATTGATAAGAAAAGGCAATAAAATAGGCGTCACTGCCCTGAGTAATAAAGTCATCACAAATTTACTGGAAAAGACTCATCAGTTGGCTATCAAAAATAAAATGGACATCAAAATTATTCAGAAAGTCAGCAGTTATTTTAATGATCCTGTACGCTGGGATACATGCTCCAAAAGTGATTCCATAGAATCAAAGTTAACGCAATATAATCTTGTCGGGGGAACTTCGTTTTTCTTCTGCCTTCCCGGTTTTTACAAGAAATTTGATTACCTCATAGTTGACGAAGCAGGACAGTTGTCACTTATTGATACACTTGCGGTTTCACAGTCTGCACGAAATCTTTTACTTTTAGGCGATCCCCAGCAACTCAAACAACCACTCAAAGGCGTACATCCCGAAGGCACTGAAGTTTCTGCGCTCGAACACATTTTGCAAGGCAATAAAACAATTGACAGTAAGCAGGGGGTATTTCTTAATAATACATACCGGATGCATCCGGCTATTTGCAGTTTTGATTCTGAAATGTTTTATGAAGATAAGCTGCAAGCTATTCCCGGACTTGAAAACCAACAAGTTTCGGGTAAAACAAAATATGCCGGCAGTGGTTTATATTTTGAAGAGATGACACATAATGGCAATACCAATGCATCTACAGAGGAGGTGGAAAAAATTGCTGAAATTGTCGCTGAATTGACAAAAAAAGATGTATTCTGGATTGATGAGAAGAATAAGCAACATGCATTAACTTATAATGATATTAAAATAATATCCCCCTATAACGCTCAGGTAAATGCGCTTAAAGAGAAGTTGCCTGATGTTTCAGTTGGCACAGTTGATAAATTTCAGGGACAGGAAGCTCCTGTAATCATATACTCCATTGCAACATCTACCCCACAGGATGCACCTCGAGGAATGGATTTTCTCTACAGCCCCAACCGTTTTAATGTTGCTGTATCCAGGGCAAAGGCACGTTTTATAATGGTAGCCAACAAACAAATATTTGAACCGGAGTGTAAAAGCCCCTATCAGATAAAATTAGCCAATCCTTTCTGCAGATTTATTGAGATGAAAAGTTGATTTTTTTTGAGGATTGTCAATAAATATATGCATTATACATAATATGAAGAAAAACTTAAAAAATTAAATCTTAAAAAAAACAAGTTGCCAGAACCAATGAAGTGGAGTGTTATTTTTTTGCATAAAAAGATAGAAAAATAATTTCTATAAATAAACTTTGTCGGTAATAAAAAAAGACATTTGTCCTTATTTATATTCATCAGTGTCCGATAAAAATTTAAAATGACACTTTTGTGTTTTTAACTATCTGTAAATCAGCAGGCAATATTTTAATAGGATAAGATTTTAAAAAGTAAGCCCCTCAAAACAGCGTAAATT
>Ga0172368_10001461_pt1 | contig 32218 bp, 18 predicted proteins | sample Lak11m_FD_114540 | JGI IMG/M metagenome (GOLD analysis project Ga0172368, IMG submission 114540) | Freshwater microbial communities from Kabuno Bay, South-Kivu, Congo - kab_022012_11m | ecosystem: Environmental > Aquatic > Freshwater > Lake | place: Democratic Republic of the Congo: South-Kivu...
CTGGCTGCTGGAACAGGAGGATGACGCACTCTTTGCCCGCCTGCGCGCCAACACCTACACCGGCTGGCCCACCGGCTCGCCCGAGTTCCTCACCGAACTCGAAACCCGCCTCGGTCGCCGCCTACAGCGCCAAACGGCCGGACGGAAGCGGAAGGAGAGCGGAAATACATAACCTGTCCCTGTATTTTTGGTCCCTGTATTTTTGTTGAATTTTATAGCTACACATCGAGTCATTTGTTACAGTTACTCGGTTAACTCTTTGAAGGGGAATATACAATGGTTAGTATACACAATTTGTCTATTTCAACTTATTATATTTTATTCATTAGTGTCATATTCCTAGTGCTATTGACGATATCTTTAAAAAGAATAATAAAGGTAATAACATTAAGTCACCGTGTTCATAACGATGTCATGAGAGTATATAGTAGAGTGAGAGATTTGACAATTAGTGAAGCACAAAATATCGCTTACAAGCTACTTGAGAATAATCGATATTTTTCATTGTATAATAACAGTTCTACGAATATTCAATTATCAATATTACCAAAATATCTTCAATCTCTATTTCAGAAGTATAGTAAGATTAATTCTTTAATTGGAGAACTTGAGTTAAATGGAAATATTATAATGAAGTGGGAATATGATCCATGTTTTATTGTAATCGGACATTGCTCAGAATTTATTTCTATTCTTGTTCATTCCGATCGAGAAACAATATATGCACTTGATGGAACAGAGCAAACACAGCAGGAAATTGATGCAAATTCATTTACGAGTATCTTTCACTATATTGTCTTTTATGTAATATCAGTATTTCCTGAAGAGTTTACACAAATTAGTTGATTGATAAAGCTGGACAGTGTGCGCCAAGCGAAGCTTGGCGATTCTTGCCGGTGCAAGTCCGGCCTGGGTAACGCCTAACCAGCGGCCCAGCACCGAGCCTGCGTGTCGGGCGGCAACGTGCGGCGTGGTGCCAGGGGGAGAATAAAGCGGGACAATCACTTGACGGTGATTGTCCCGCAATGAAACTCAAGGTCTTCTCTTGCTTTTTCCTATTCGGCTGCTATACTTCATCTCAGATCGAAACAACCGTTTTGAAAGGATACCAACAGGATGACAAGTACCTTGACCTTCCGAAGCGTGCTGCCGGCACTCCTGGGGTTGCTGCTGGGTTTGCCGATCCTGGCGCAAAAGCCGGCGGCCCCTCCGGAGCAGGAGGCGGCGAAATATATCGATGTGTTATTCATCGGCAATTCCCTGACCCTGGCGAATTACCCCCCGCTGATTTTACAGGAGCTGTCACGGGCGGCGAAAGTGGAGAAGAAGATTCGCGTGCAGATGCTGGTCCCCGGTTCGACCACGTTTCAGGATCACTGGGAAAAGACGGGAGCGCGCGAGGCCATCAAAGCACATGCCTGGAACTATGTGGTGCTGCAGGAGCGAAGCATTTACCCCAAGCAGCAGCCGGAGTTAATGATGACATATGGCAAATTGCTCGATGGGGACATCAAAAAGATCGGGGCCACTACCATTTTGTACCAGACCTGGCCCACGCGCGACGCGCAGCAAGACCAGCAAGTCATCAGCGACGCGTACCTGGCGCTCGGGAAGGCCTGTCACTCCTTGATTGCGCCGGCCGGCGAGGCTGTGCATGCCGTGCTGGATGAAGATCCTGATTTTCCATTGTACGAGGAAGATGGCAATCATGAGAGCCCGGAAGGCGCCTATCTGGTTGCCTGTGTGTTCTTTGCCACGATCTACAAACAATCCCCGGTCGGCCTGCCGGGCAAGATCACGGTAACCGTTGAAGGCAAACCGTTTGTCCTCTCCGAGCTGCCCGAGGAGAATGCGAAATTCCTACAGGAAGCGGCCTGGACGACGGTTGAGAAGTACAAATATTATGATCCGGTGAAATAAGTGATACAGGGTCTCCCCCGGCAGAACCAGGGAGACCCTGTATCACGTATAGAAATGCGGGACGATTGTCCCGCATTATTTCCGGTGCATGATCGCGGCTCAGTGGGAGCCTCGCCCTCCCCTATTACTCCAGGCTGGCCAGGAAGCCGTCCGGCAGGCGGGCGGCGTAGACTTGCGGGATGCCGGTGTAGAGGTCGCTATTATAGATCACGTGCCGGTTGTCGGCGGTGAGGTAGGGGTGGGTGTGCGTGCACTGGTTGCCGCCGCCGGAGGTTTGGGTGTCGTCCACCAGGATGCGGTAGTTGCCGGTTTCCAGGTTGCCGATCACCAGCGCGGTGGGCTGCAGTTGGCCGGAGGCGAAGACGCCGCCACGCCAGGCGTCGGCGACGAAGTATTTGCCGCACTTCGACACGCAGACGTGGTTGGTGATGAACTCCGGCATGGGGAAGACGGTGGGCTGGTCGCCTCCCGGGCGCGAGGTGAAGATGTTGCCCATCGGGTAGCGGGCGTCGTGGGTCCAGTGGTGATCGTTGTGCGCGACCCAGGCCACCGAGGTGAGCACCTTGCCGGTGTCGGCGACGAAGCACTCGTGGCCGGTGGTGGCGGCGGTATACGGCTCGTCGATGGGCAGGTATTGCAGGTTGCCGCCGTCGTTATCGATTACAAAAAGTTTGCCGCCGTTCGAGCTGCTATAATCGAGCGAGCCGTCCGGCTGCAGGCGGATACCACAGTCATTCTGCACCAGAATCTGCTTCCCGGTGATCGGATTGAACTGCAGGTGCGGGTTGCTGATCTCCGGGTGTTCGAGGATCACCTCGCGCGTGCCGGTGGTGATGTCCAGTCGGATGATCTGGAAGACGGGCGCGCCGGGGCCGGCCAGCCGCGGAGCCATGCCGATGATGTAGCGCTGGTCGGGCGAGACCGACGCGCCGACGCCGACCAGCGGCGCCTCCGGGTCCTCCTCGCGGTAGACTTCCTCCTGCTCCAGCGTCATCATCGACAGCCGCATCAACCGGCGGTCGGGTGTCCAGTAATAGACCAGCCCGCTCCACGCGTTGTTGAACACGCCACGCACGCCCACCATCTTTTTCACCGCCATGGTGATCTTCAGCGTGGGCAGCTCGTGCACCAGCAGCGAGCCTTCTTCGTCAAAGCAGAAGTCCTGGCAGCGGGCGATGACCAGCCGCTTGCCGTCCGGCGAGCAATACGGCTGCTCGCCGTAAATGTTGTTGCTGATGGCCGCGGCGCTGGTGAGCTGAATGATGCGCGCCCCGCTCACCGGATCGTCGTAGCGGTCGCAGGATTCGCTCATCCAGAGGGCTGGTTTCTTTGTCGTGGTGGTCATAATACGCGCCTTCCACAAATAGTGCTGAAAATAGCTTCGTGGCCGAGGGACGCAATCCTTCCTTCTTCGAATGAAACAAAAAATACGGAAACAGGTTGAGGTGATGTATTCCTGCGCTGGCGCCAATAATGCATGTCGGTATTTCGGGAACACCATTGTGCGCAAGTCTTCGCCTGACGCACTGTGGTGTCCCCGGAATTCCGGATGCTGTGCTTACCTCTGCAGAGAACGGGTGGGATATGCAGTCTGGTACTCGTTTTCTTGATTGGTCAACGCCTGCTGTGTGTTCACCGCACGATGCAGTGAGATGGGAACGGGAACGCCGCGGAGGACGTTCCCGACGATCATCTTAGTCCAGGCTGGCCAGGAAGCCGTCCGGCAGGCGGGCGGCGTAGACTTGCGGGATGCCGGTGTAGAGGTCGCTGTTGTAAATCACGTGCCGGTTGTCGGCGGTGAAATACTGGTGGGTATGGGTGCACTGGTTGCCGCCGCCGGAGCATTGGGTATCATCCACCAGCACGCGGTAGTTGCCGGTCTCCAGGTTGCCCACCACCAGCGAGAATGGGTGCAGCTTGCCGGAGCGAAAGACGCCGCCGCGGCAGGCGTCGGCGACGAAATATCTGCCGCACTTCGACGCGCAGATGTGATTGGTGATGAACTCCGGCATGGCAAAGACGGTCGGCTGCTCGTCGCCCGGGCGCCCGGTAAAGAGATTGCCCATCGGATAGCGGCTGTCGTGGGTCCAGTGGTGGTCGTTATGCGCCTGCCAGCCCACCGACGCGAGCACCTTGCCGGTATCGGCGACGAAGCACTCGTGGCCGGTGATGCCGGCGGTGTGCGGATTGCCCACCGGCACGTATTGCAGGTTGCTGCCGTCGGCGTCGATCACAAAGAGCTTGCCAGGCAGCGCGCCGCTGGTGTTCAGCGAGCCGTCCGGATTCAGGCGCACGCCGCAATTGTTCTGTACCAGAATCTGCTTCCCGGTGATGGGGTTGTATTGCGCGTGTGAATTGCAAATCTCCGGGTGCTCGAAGATCACTTCGCGTGTGCCGGTGGTGAGATCCAGCCGGATGATCTGGAAGATGGGCGCCTGTGGTCCGGCCATGCGGGTGCCCATGCCGATGATATAGCGCTGATCCGGGGAGACCGACGAGCCGACCAGCGGCGCCTCCGGGTCCTCTTCGCGGTAGACTTCCTCCTGCTCCAACGTCATCATCGACAGCCGCATCAGCCGGCGGTCAGGTGTCCAGTAATAGACCAGCCCGCTCCATGCATTGTTGAACACGCCGCGTACGCCGACCATCTTCTTCACGGCCATGGTGATCTGCAACGTGGGCAGCTCGTGCACCAGCAGCGAGCCTTCCTCGTCAAAGCAGAAATCCTGGCAGCGGGCGATGACCAGCCGCTTGCCGTCCGGCGAGCAATACGGTTGCTCACCGTAAATGTTGTTGCTGATGGCCGCGGCGCTGGTGAGCTGAATGATGCGCGCCCCGCTCACCGGATCGTCGTAACGGTCGCAGGATTCGGCCATCCAGAGGGTTGGTTTCTTTGTCGTGGTGGTCATGCTGCGTCTCCCATGCTAAAGTGCTGAAGGTAGCTTCGCGGTCGAGAGGCGTCATCCTTCCTTGTTCGCTTCGGGGTGTCTCTGTGATTGTGCGGTCTGTTACGCGATGCTACTGCAAGCCCAGTATGTTAAAATCGGGGACACCAAACCAATTCTACGCTTGCTCTATTGCCAAATTAAACCGCCAGTATTAGGATACATGTATGGGACGCCTTGCCCGGGTGGTGGCACCGGGTTTCTCTCATCACGTGACGCAGCGGGAAACCGGCGGCGCCATACTGAGAGGGTCACCTGCCGACAGGCCGCGCAGTGCTTCCGGCGCCATGAGAATACGGGCATGCTGCAGAACTTCACGATTGTCGACGAGCATACGCATACATATCCGACCGAGATCGCCGCGAGTATTATCGAACCCTTTGCGGCGTTTCATCAGTTGGAGCCGACCCAGCTGGGTCGTGGAACCATCGAGGAAGTGCTCGATTCGATGCAGCGGAACGGCATCGATTATACGGTGCTGGCCAACTTCGCCCCCGCGCATATCATACACCGGAATAATTGCTGGACACTCGCCACAGCGCGGCAGCATTCGCAACTGGTGCCCCTCGTCAGTCTGCATCCGGCGATGGGCGGAGACCTGCTGGCACAGTTGCAGCACTATCTCGCCCTGGGGGCGAAAGGCTTGAAACTTCATCCTTCCATTCAGGAATTCATGCCCAACCACCCCGCAATGCAGGAGGTGTATGCCTTTTGCGATGCCCAGGCGTTTCCCGTAGTCTTCCATTGCGGGTTTGTCTCGCACGTCTACCTCAACGACTTTGCCAGCCTGGAGATGATCCTTCCGGTCATCGACAGCTACCGTCGCATGCCGCTGGTGTTGACGCACATGGCGGAAGGGAACGCCGCCGACGTCTTCCGGGTGGCGGCGTCGTATCCGCAGGTATCCTTCGATACCTCCATAACCATCTCGGGGAAGCTCTGTTTCAAGCGGCTGCATGATCCCTGTTGGCAGGACGATGCCTACGTGGTGGACGTCATCCGGCGCGTCGGCGCGGAGCGCATCGTGTTTGGCTCCGATTACCCCTTCGGCAGTCCCATCCACGATGTCACCCGCTTGTTGCGGATGCCGCTCACCGATGCGGAGAAACGGTTGATCGTCGGCGGGAATGCGCTGCGCATCTTTTCGTTGCCGGCCGCGTAAGAAACTGTTTTGAAACCGCAGATTTCGCAGATTTCACCGATTATTTCTTCGCAGGGGATGGTGGTGGCATTGCCGAGATGTCACAAGGTGAAGCATCAATGCAGACATCGTCTCTCACCTTTACATACTGGTTTCGAGCTACATACCGCGAAGCGAAAGAATCAGTGAAATCTGCGGTTTCAATACAATTTCTCAGGCACCGCCGACCGGCTACCCCCGCCCCAACCGCAGCTTCAAATACTCGACGTATTCGATGAAATGCGGCCAGGAAATATCCGGCGGCACGCTGTGGTCGAGCTCGGGGATGTAGCCGCCGTCGGCCACCAGCGGCATCACGCGGTCGACTTCCCGGCGCATGACTTCGCCGCCCTGGACCAGCGCGCGCTTATCGATCCCGCCCATGAGGCACAGGTCGCGGCCGTATTGCTTGCGCACCGCCAGCACGTCCATCCCCGACTGCACCTCGAAGGGCCAGAGCTGGTTGATGCCCGATTCCAGCCAGATGGGGATCAACTCGGAGATCTGCCCGTCGCTGTCCAGGCCGATATAGTTGATCCCCTGGCCGTGCAGCCAGTCGTTCACGCGCCGATAGTGCTTCAGCGCAAAGCGGCGGTAGAACCGGGGGTCGATCAACGAAGCGTGGTTGTAGGCCATGTCCTCCCAGTACCAGAAGACATCGATCGGGGTATATTTGAGAACTTCGGTGGTAATGGCGATGATGGCGTCGGCGCGCTCTTCCATCATGCGCTCGATGAGCGCCGGGTCGTCGTAGAAGGCGCAGCAGAGATTCTCCAGCCCCATCATATTGCGCAGCGAGCCGAAAAAGCCGCCCCAACGGTCGGCCCAGCACAGGCGCGGGTGCTCATCAGCGGTCGTTTCCGCCGCGGGCGTGGTGTTCACCGCGTTAATGTTGGCGCCGCCCGCCACCGCGTGGAGCTGCCCGCTCGCCACCTGGTCCCGCCAGGTCTGCGGGAAGCGCTCTTTGGCGTTCAGCGTCAAGCGCTCGGCAGCCAGTCGCTCGAAGTCCGCCAGGTTCTCCACCGGGAACTTGACGAACTGCGGCATGCTGGTGTCGGCATGTTCCTTGAACTCGCGCATGAGGATGCCTTCATGGTTGATATACAGCCGCGTCAGCGCATCCTCTTCCACCACCTGGTAGGCGAACTCCGGCACCGGCCCGTACCAGGGGTCCACGCGGAGCAGTTGATCGAGCGCAAAGCGCGCCGGCAAGCCCTCGCCATGCCAGCCGAGCTCCGGCCCCTCGTACCCCTGCGCGCGCCACGCCAGTTCGGTCTCCGGCCAGACAAACGAAAAGGCCCGGACCCACGGCACATCGACCGCCGCAAACGCCAGCGTGCGGAGAAATCGTTCGCGAGATGTCATGCTATATCTCCCTGCCTCTATATTTTGCTGTGCAGCGATCTCCTCCTCTTCTTCCGCGGCTGTTATAATTAGGGCTTACTTTGGGGACAACAAGCCAATCCTTTGTTAGCGAATATAGAAAATTGTGAGGAGGACATATGCGCATTGCCGATGGCATCGATATGCTGGAGATTGCGGCGACGGTGATGGGGAGGTCGAATGTCATTTACCCTACGCTGCTGCAGGATGAAGAGACCGCGGTATTGGTTGACACCGGATATCCGGGACAAGCGGCGTTGTTGCGGGAGGCGATAACGCAGGCCGGGGTTCCGTTGGCGCGACTGCGGAGCATTATCCTGACGCATCTGGATATCGACCACGTCGGCAATGCCGCCGCCCTGCAACAAGAAGTCGCGCAGCCGGTGGAGATCCTCGCAGGCGCGGCTGACCGGCCGTATATCCAGGGTGAGCAACCTTCGCCCCGTTTCACGCCGGAGGCGATCGAGCGCGTGATGGCGGCCTTGCCGGGAGATTATTCCGACGAACGGCGCCAGGCCTTTCGCGCGGCGCTGGAGCATCCGCCGACCGCCAGCGTGGATCGCACGCTCACCGACGGTGAGGTGTTGCCGTATGGCGGCGGCGTCACCGTGATCAGCACGCCCGGACATACGCCCGGCCACCTCTGCCTGTACCACCCCCGCAGCAAGACGTTGATCGCCGGTGACGCGCTGACCATTATCGACGGCCAGTTGCAGCGCCCGAACACCGTGATGGATCTGCACCGAGATGAGGCGGGGCAGTCGTTGGCGAAGCTGCTGGCATTCGACATCGCCGCGGTGATCAGCTATCACGGCGGGCTGTATCGCGGTGAGGTTCGCCAGCGCATTGAGGCATTAATCAACGAGACCGTGTGAATCCGGTTGCTGCCCAATACCGTTCAACAGTCCTGGGCTCGCAGGCGCGGGACGCCTGCGAGCCCAGGACTGTTGAACGGCAACTGCCTTCACATCGCCAGCGGCAACGTGAAGGAGAAGGTGCTGCCTTTGCCGATCTCGCTGTCGACGCGGATGCTTCCGCCGTGGGCTTCGACCAGGGCTTTCGTGATATAGAGCCCGAGGCCGATGCCTTCGCCGCGCCGTTTGTAGGTCGAGCGATAGAAGCGGTCGAAGATGCGGTCGATCTCGTCGGCGGGGATGCCCTGGCCCTGGTCTGCCACACGAATTTCCACGTGGCCATCCAGCAGGCGGGCGTCGACGCGGATGGGGGCGCCGGGCGCCGAATATTTACGCGCGTTGATGAGCAGGTTGGTCAAGATGCGCCGCATGCGGGCGGGATCGGCGAGCACCGGCGGCAGGTCATCCGGCACCGCCAGGCCGATCTGCGCGGGGTCGAGCATTTCCGGGTTGCCGGCGAGCAGTTCGGGCAGGAAGGTCGCCAGCGCCACCGGCTCGGGCTCCAGCGTGATGCCGCCGGCGTCCAGGCGCGACACCTCGGTGAGATCGTCGATGATGACGCCCATCCGGCGCAACGCCCGCCGCAGGGCGTCCACGTTCTCGCCGACCAGTTGCTGCTGGGGCCCGATCAACTCCAGCAGCAGGTTGAGATGGCCGTCGATGATGGTGGCCGGCGAGCGCAGGTCGTGGGCCATGGTATGCAGCAGCAGGCGGTCCTGCTCGCGCAACGCGTTCAGCTCGGTCACATGCTGTTGCACCTGGGCCAGCAGGCGCTCGCGTGCCTGCTCGCCGCTGATGCGGGTCATCGCGGTGGCCACCTGATCGGTGACCGCCTTCATCAGCGACAGGTCGTCGTCGCTGAATGTTTCGCGACCGCGGGTGCCGAAGGACAGTGTGCCGAGTACCGCCCCGCCCGGGCCCAGCAGCGGGTGGCAGGCGTAGGCTTTGATGCCGTAGGATTTCACAAGTTCGGTGCGCGGGTCGGGGGTGGTCGGGATATTTTCCGCCACAATGCGGCAGCCGTCGCGCGCCGCGCAGCCGCAGACGGCCATGCCGTATTCCAGCCATTCGATGCGCCGCGCCTCCTCCTCCGGAATGCCGGCGCAGGCGTTCAGATGCAGTTGGCCGGCGTCCTCATCCACCAGGAAATTGAAGAAGGCGTGGCAATCCAGCAGCTCCATCACCTGGCGGCAGAGCGACTCCACCTCACGCTGCGGCTCGGTGCTCTTCAGCAACTGCTCCGCGGTGGCGGTCAGCAGCTCGAAGCGCCGGGCATGGCGCTGCAGCGCTTCCTCGGCCTGCTTGCGCTCGGTGATATCCTGCAGCAGGCCCAGCATGCCCGCCAGTTGCCCCAGCGCATCCTCCTGCGGGTGCCCGGAGCCCCAGATCCAGCGCACGGCGCCGTCCACCCGGCGGATGCGACACTCGAAATCCCAGTCGCGATGGGCGGCGACGGCGTCCTGAAATGCCCGGTGCACGCGTGACTGATCTTCCGGCAGGACATGGCCGAGGAACAGGTCGTACGTGAAAATCGGTGGAGGCGTCGGGTAGCCGAAGATTTGATCGTACCGCCGTGAGCGCCGCATGGTGCGCGTTTGCAAGTCCAACTCCCAGGCACCCACGCCGGCGGCATCCAGCGCGTGCTGCCAGTGTTCTTCGCCCGTCCCGGCGGCAACGGTTGCGCGTTGATGCTCCAGATGGCTGTTGTATTGCTGTGGCTTGACTATCACAATCATTCGTCTCCCGAGTGGACTGGCACTTTGAAGGATCTTTCCTTCGCGTCACGACTGTCATTACATTTTCCCCATCTACCCGCCCAATGATGTCGGAGCAGGCTGACAATTTTCAGTTTCTTCCGATCCCGGCAACTTACACTTGATGCCGTCGGTTTGCCTCGTTGAGTTTTATTAGACTTTCGCTTGGTGGCGGCTCGGTGACGCGGGCCCTCTCCCCCCAACCCCCTCTCCCAATGCTGGGCGAGGGGGAGCAGGCTCTCGTATAAATCGGAAGCAGAAAATATATGCATCTCCGGCATTCCCCCTCACTCAATATTGGGAGGGGGGGGCGCTGTCTATCCTGGCCAATTGAGGGGAGAGGGCCCGCGTCTCCGAGCCGCCACCAGGCGAAAGTCCTGTTTAATTTCTAATAACTACCACTAATATATTGATTTGCCATGTCGTGGATAATATCTGCTAGCAAAAAGTTATTATTGCCCTTGACAAATTACTAACTTAGTCAGAAGATAGATTTGTTCGGGGAATAACCGCTAATCGGATGGAGGCATCGTTCCATGCAAGAGGATATTCTCACCCTCAACGAGGCTGTGTCTTATCTCAAGATCCCGAAGAGCACGCTGTATAAGCTGCTCGAATCCGGACGATTGCCGGCGAAGAAGCTCGGGCGCTGCTGGCGTTTCAACCGGGCCGATCTCGCGGCGTGGCTGAAACACTCGTCACCGGATGCCAGCGCGGTGTTGGGTGAGTTGACCGCGCCGAGTACGGGGGTGATCAGCGACCTGTTGAAGGAGGAACGCACCTTCCGGCCGTCCGCGGATTTTGTGGAGCAGGCGAATGTCTCCGACCCCGCGATCTATGAGCAGGCCGAGCAGGAGGGTCCGGCCTTCTGGGAACGGTACGCCGAGGAGCTGCACTGGTTCCGGAAATGGGATACGGTGCTCGAGTGGAATCCCCCCGAAGCCAAATGGTTCGTTGGCGGGAAGACGAACATCAGCTACAACTGCCTCGATCGCCATATCGCCGGCGGGCTGCGCAATAAGGCGGCCCTCATCTGGGAGGGTGAACCGGGGGACAAGCGGACGCTGACCTACTGGGATCTTTATCGCCAGGTCTGTAAATTCGCCAATGTGTTGAAAAGCCTGGGGGTGGAGAAAGGCGACCGCGTGGCCATCTACATGCCGATGGTGCCCGAGCTGGCCATCGCCATGCTGGCCTGCGTGCGCATCGGCGCCGTGCATTCCGTGGTATTCGGCGGGTTCTCCGCCGAGTCGCTGGCCGACCGCATCAACGACGCGCAGGCGAAGATTCTCATCACCGCCGACGGCGGGTATCGCCGCGGCGGCCTGGTGCCGTTGAAGCATGACGCGGATTATGCCTTGCGCAACACGCAGAGCATCAAGCACGTGATCATCGTGCGGCGCGGCAACTTCCCCATCCGCCTGATCCCCGGGCGGGATCTCTGGTGGGACGAACTGATGCAGGACGCGTCGGCGGACTGCCCGGCGGAACCCCTGGATGCCGAAGACCTGAGCTACATCCTCTATACCTCCGGCACCACCGGCAAACCCAAGGGCATCGTCCACACCACCGGGGGCTACCTGGTGGGGTGCTACGCGACCAGCAAGTGGGTTTTCGACCTCAAGCCGCAGGACCTGTACTGGTGCACCGCCGATATCGGGTGGGTGACGGGCCACAGCTATGTGGTCTACGGGCCGCTGGCCAACGGCGCCTCGATCCTCATGTACGAAGGCGCGCCGGATTGGCCGGATCGCGACCGTTTCTGGGCACTGGTCGAGACCTACGGGGTGTCGGTGCTGTATACCGCCCCCACCGCGATCCGTTCCTTCATGAAATGGGGCACGGAGCCGGTGGAGCGGCACGACTTATCGAGCCTGCGCCTGCTGGGCTCGGTGGGCGAGCCGATCAATCCGGAGGCGTGGATCTGGTATTATGAGCAGATTGGGAAGGGCCGTTGCCCGATTGTCGATACCTGGTGGCAGACGGAAACGGGGCAGATTCTCATCACCACGCTGCCGGGCATCGGCACCATGCGTCCCGGGTTTGCCGGCCGCCCGCTGCCGGGAATTTCCGCAGCCGTCCTCGATGAAGCGGGGAAGGAGATTCCCGTGGGCGGCGGGTATCTGGCACTCACCAAACCCTGGCCGGCGATGACGCGCGGCATCTACGGTGACGCGGATCGGTTCATGAAAACCTACTGGTCGCGCTGGCCGAACCTTTACTTTACCGGCGATGGGGCCAAACGCGAGCAGGACGGTTATTTCCTGGTAGTCGGTCGCGTCGATGACGTGCTGAATGTCGCCGGGCATCGCATCGGCACCATGGAGGTCGAGTCGGCGCTGGTGGACCATCCCGCGGTCGCCGAGGCGGCCGTCGTCGGCACCACGCACGAGATCAAGGGGCAGGCGATAACCGCGTTTGTCACCATCAAAGATTCGGCGCACGCGGGGGTGGACCTGGCGCGGGAATTGAAGGAGCACGTCGTGAAAAAGATCGGCGCCATCGCCCGTCCGGAAAACATCCTCTTTACCGCGGACCTGCCGAAAACCCGCAGCGGCAAAATCATGCGCCGCCTGCTGCGCGACGTGGCGGAAGGGAAGGTGCTGGGCGACGTGACGACGCTGGCCGACCCGTCCGTAGTAGAGAAGTTGAAGTCGCAGTATGCGACGGTCGAGGGCTGAGCGCGTTCGTTCGGGAAAGAAGGTTGCGATGTCGATGTTCACCGCGGTCTCACCGCAAATCGGGCAGTTGCCGCGCGTCGTGCTGTGCGAATCCTTTGACCAGCGCGTGCTGCGGGCGGCGCATCGCTTGAACCAGCACCGGCTGGCCCGGGTGCAATTGCTAGGGAATATGGACGAGCTGGACCGCGTGGCGGTCGGGTACCGCACGGAGTTGTCCGGCATCGATGTGCTGGATTACGAGATTGCGCGCACGCAGCAGGGGATTCGTTCGACCTTGGCGGAACTGCATCTGGACGATCTGGATCCCACCGACCCGGTGGTCGCCGGTGCGTGGCTGGTGCGGAATGGGTTGGCCGACATCGTGGTCGCCGGCGCGACGAGCTCCCCGGCTCACGTCATGCGCATCTACCTCAAATTGTTGGGGGTGGCGGAGGATTGCCACACCATGTCCGGCATGTCGCTGGTGACGTTCGATAGTTGTGATTTCGTGCGGAGCCGCGTCGTCGGTATGGCGGACGTCAGCGTGGTGCCGGAGCCGACCACCAAGCAGTTGGCGGATATTGCCCTGCAATCCGCCGTCAACTTCCAGCGCATCACCGGGGGGGAGGCGCGCGTCGCGTTCCTCTCCTTTTCGACGATGGGCAGCTCCGACCACGTGTCGGTGCGCCGGATTCACGATGCCATCCAGCTGACCCGTACCCGACGGCCCGATTTGCAGGTGGATGGCGAAATGCAGATCGATGCCGCGCTGGTCCCCTCGGTGGCGGGAGCGAAATCCCCGTCCAGCCAGGTGGCCGGCAACGCCAACGTGCTGGTGTTTCCCAGCTTGAGTGCCGGGAACATCGCCATGAAAATCTTCCAAAAATTTACCGGCTACCGCGTGCTCGGTCCCATCCTGCAAGGGCTGCGGCATCCGGCCACCTACATTCCGCGCGGTTCCAGCGCCGAGGACATTATCGATCAGGTTCGCTTGCTGAGTGGTTAATGCGGGATCTTCCGTGCGAACAGGGGGTGGCCGTCGAGATGGCAGGCGTCCAGCTGGGCGTCGGAGCAGCCGCAGGCGTGGAGGATGGTAGGCGTGAGATCGCAGAGGGTGGGATTGGCAGCCAGCGGTTCGGTGCAGAAGAGCACGCCGGGAACGAGGGCGGGATCGATGAGGTGATCGCCGTTCCATTTCGTGTCATTGTCGTCGATCAGCGTGGCGGGGACGGCGCCGAGGGCGGTTTGCCAGGAGGCGCGATAGCCGTCGTTGAAGCCAAGGAACAGGTCGGGGGCCTGCCGCTGGTACTTCCCCTGGAAAATCGCTTCGCTGCGGTAGACGTGGTGGACCACCGGGGCTTGGCCGTCCTGCCAGGCCAGTAATGCCAAGGTTAATTCCTTCTTCAGCTTAGGCGCGTCACGCGGGTCGACGATGCCGCGACCTTCGCGCCCGCGCAGGTTGAGGTAGACGGCGCCGAAGCCGATGGCATAGGCGCGAGTCTGACCCCAGTCGACATCCAGCAGCAGATCACCGCCGGTCTGCTTCCCTTGCTTGAGCGCTAAATAGCCGTGCCTCTGCAGCCAGGCATTGACGTTGGCGGCGCGGCGGAAGCCGGCAAAACCATGGTCGGAGAGGACGATGAGGATGTCATCCTTCCCGAGCTGCCCTCGCATATGGCCGAGGAGATCGTCCATCTTCCCGTACCATGCCTCGACGGCGCCGCGCTGCGGGTCACCGGCCTCCCGGCGCCAGAACATGTGCTGCACCACGTCCAGGGCATCGAAGTAGGCGAAGACGATGCCGTGCTTGCTGCGGGCCAGCTCCAGGTCGAGCACCTTCTCGCGCTGCCGGGTGATGGTCTGTACCCGCTGCAGGAAGGCGTCATCCGGCAGGCGGTTTTCGTTCAGCGACCAGGTGTCGTTGGGCATCCCCTGGGTGGAAAACAGGCCGATCTTCCCGGTCAGCTCCTTGGCGTAGGCCGGCGGGTAGGCGATGGGGAAAGAGGGCGCGCGCGGATCGTAATGAATGGGGCCGGCGTAGAGGCGGACGCGGTCCATCCCCGCCTCGACCAGGTAAAACTGGACGATCCCGTTGATGGCGTGTGCGGCGTCCAGACGGAAAACGGCGGGCTGCCAGGCGCTCCACTGACCCTGGCGCAGGGTGAAGGGCTGGCCACCGTCGATGGCGATCTGCACGGTGCGGTTGTCGGGATCGTGGGTGACAGACATCGGCAGTGTGAGGTTGGCGGCGCCCGTCGCGGTATGATGCTTGGGACCATACAGCTCAAGGCTGTACTCGGTCATCACGCCGGGGAGGGGGACGATGCGGCCGCCTTCCGCCTGGCCCACGGTGTTCTCGCTGGTGTAAAAGGTAAAGGTGCCCTCGGTGCCCAGGATATCCGGCACGCCCATGCCGGCCAGCATGCGCCCGTTGATTCGTTCTGGGGGAAAGGTGAGCGGGCAGTTCAGCACCACCGAGGGGACGCCGAGATCGGTGGCGTAATTCCAGAAGCGTTTGGCCTGGATGACCGGCGTCGCCTTGCCGTTAGCCAGGTTGGCGGTGGAGAGAGCGAGCCGGTAGGTTTTCGGATCGCGGCGGATAAAGTCATACAGCCCATGCTTGCCGGGATTGAGCCCGGTGGCGAAGGTGGCCCACGCCACCGGAGATTGCGCGGGATTGGTAGTGGCCAGCCGGCGGTAGGCGCCGTCACGCTTCAGCGCCGCGAAGTGCGGCAGCTTCCCCTGCGCCATCAGGCGTTCGGCGATGACGGGACTCATGCCATCGATGCCGAGGATGACGATGCGGCGGGCCGCGGGCAGTGCAGCCGATTTCACGACCGGGGCTTTTGCGGGCTGTTTCGCTGTGACCGGAGCCGTCGACGGGTGTTGCGCCGGCTTCTTGACCGGTGTTACCGCGGGTGACGCCGCACGATGGGGGGAAGAGGCGGGCGATGCCGGCGAACCGACCTGCCGGGCAATGAGATACCCGGCGAGCGCCAGCAGCGGAACGGCAAGGCACGGCAGCACCAGGCGAGGATGTTTCTTCAACAGGCGGATGAGCGGCCTGGCGGCAAGCAGCAGCACGACCAGTATTACCCCGGCGACCAGGTAGGGAAGCCAGGATTGATCTGGGCCATATACCAGGCCGGAGCCCGGGTCGATGTAGGCGAAATGCATCATTTATTCACATACCCCAGCGCTTCCAACTGCTTCAGCAATTCGGCATCCGCCGCCGACAGGGGTAATTTCGCGCTGCCGGCGGCGCCGGTGGTCCGACGGGTGTGCAGCAGCTCCAGTAAATGCGGGAAGATCGCCAGTTTTTCTTCCGCCAGGTTATGGCGCTCCAGCGGGTCCTCCGACAGGTCGTACAACTCCAGGGCGTAGGGGTAGATCGGTCCCGTCGCGGGCTCTTTTGGTGGCGCTGTGACGGGGGGCACGCCCTTCTCGATCAGTTTATACTGCCCGCTGATCACGCAGCGCTGCTGCTGGTAGGTAAAGCTGTAGATCGGCTGCTCGGCGCAGCGTAACAGTGCGGAGATTTTGACGGCTTTGCCTTCCAGACCCAGCTTATCCTGCTCGATGCCGGCGGTGAGCAGCACGGAGGGCATGATATCGATCAGCGGGAAGGCGCCGGCGACCACGCGCCCTTTCTGCTGGTTGGGCATCTTGATGATCAGCGGCACGCTCAGCACTTCCTGGTACAGGGTGTTCATGTGGCCGTAGCCGCCGTGTTCCAGAAACTCGTCGCCATGATCGCCGAAAAAGACGATCATCGTGTTGTCATACAACCCCTGGGCCTTCAACTCATCCAGGAAGCGTCCAAGATGTTTGTCGGTGTAGCCGATCTCCGAGTCGTAATCATGCAACGCTTGCTGTCGTGATCGTAATTGCTCGGTGGTCGCATTTTTCAACGCCATCTGGTACACGGCGTCGTGGGCCGAATCGCCGAACGTGAATCCCGGGTTGGCATAATAGGGCTGGTGCGTATCCATATAGAGCAGGAACAGGAAAAACGGGCGATCCTTGAGCTCCTGCATCCTGGCGATGGCCAGGTCGGTGACCAGCGGCGAGGTTTCCTGACAGGTCATATTCGCCCGGCCCGGCGATGAATCGAAGACGTCGAAGCCATGCGAGAACCCCGGCGTCATCTTCAGTATCGGATTGGCGATGATGGCCCGCGTCGCATACCCGTGCTTTTGCAGGATCTCCTGCAGCGTCGGGTACATCAACACATCCTGGCAGCCCGGCCGCAGCTTCAGCTCATCAGTGGGTGTCACCAGCGCATCGGGAAAGCGCGAGGTAAACAGCGACGCGACCGACCATCCCGTCCACGAGGCCTGGGCGATAGCCCGCTCGAAGCGCGTGCTGTCTTTGGCGAAACGGTCGAGGTTCGGCGAAGTTGGCAGATCATACCCGTAACACCCCAGGTGGTCGGCGCGCAAGGCATCGGACATGATGAAAATGATGTTGGGCTTACGCTGTTCCGGTGTGCCCTGTTGGGCCAGGCAGGCTATGCTTAGCAGGAATACCAGGAACAGCGTTGTTGATCTGTGATGCATGTCCTCTCCCTGATAGTTGCTTGGCTCATGTACTCGGTATGGTGGTCGAGTAGGCACGGGAGCCTTTTCGAAAACCCCTCACAGCTCCCGCGCCGTATCGAGACCACCTCACCTGTAGCGCTTGCTCACAAAAGGCTTCCCTATACCCGCGGTGGTCTCGATACGGCGCGGGAGCTGTGGAAAGATGCGTGAAGCTCCCGTGCCTACTCGACCACCGGACCGGGCGCTATATTATATGACCTAAATACACTCTGACGTACCCTGACACCTCACCTCAAGGTAAGTCAATCGTCCCCCGGCACCGGTCCGGTACTTGTCCCCTCGATGATGCGGGCGGGGATGATGATATCTTCGAAATCGGTGATCTCGTGCGGCGGGATGCCGGCGGCGATCCGCGTGAATAACAGCCGCACGGCCGCCCGGCCCATCTCCTGCGGTTGGATATCGATGGTAGTCATCTCCGGATACCAGTACGATCCGTAGAGGTCGCCGACCGCCAGAATACTGAGATCTTTCGGGATGCTGATCCCGCGCTCGCGCGCCATTATCGACAGGCGATAGGCCCGGTCGTTGCCATCGATGAGGAGGGCGGTTGGCCGGGGATGCAGGTGACAGAAGATATCGAAGAACGGCTGAGCGATCTCATTATACTCCCGCGTTCGGAAATGGGGCGCCAGATCGGTATAGTCGATGCCCCGCGCGCGGAACTCCGCAGTGACGATCGGCGTGGCATGCCCGAGCACCCGCCGGTGCCCGCGCTGCGCCAGGTGCTCGGCGGCCAGCCGGGCCGTCACCTCCCCGTGTCCGCACACGGAATCGAGCCGCTCCCTGAATAACCGCCGGATTAGTTGCACGACGTGAATGCCCCGGCTTCGCAGCGCGACCAGAATGCGATGAGGCAGCAAGTGCGGGTAGGCATGGGCGAGGATCAGCCCGCTGATGCCGCGCTCGCACTGGCAGATGATAGCCTCTTCCAACCATTGCGGATGCTGGGGCACCTGCATGACGGTGAGACCGGAGCAATATCGTTGCGCTTCTTCCATGGCGCCACGGAGCCCATCCATGCCAATGATGCCGAAATGCTGGTGAATGATGTAGCCGAGCAGCGTGTTGCCGGTGGCGCTGTGGGCATGCGGAACGGGTGGGAGGTAGCCCAACTGCTGGGCAATCCCGGTGATCTTGTCGCGTGTTTGCGCCAACACGTCCGCATCTCCGCGGAGCGCGCGGTAGACGGTCATGTGTGAGACACCCGCCAATTTGGCAATCTGACGCATGGAGCTCATTAATATAACCACACAAATAATGTTGTGTTACTTGTAACAGCCAAATAAGCGATTGAAAAGCCACTAAGTGGAAGACATAATATTTACAATAAGCATACACGCATCACTTTCGATAATCAATATCCTGTACAAGACAATGCATGACAATACCGGCAGGATGACCTGACTCTGAAATACACACGGAAGACGACTGTATATCTGCCGCTAACTCACATGATCCGGCAGCAAACGGCAGATGTCCAAAAGGGGGGTATATGCATCTCATATCATCCGTCAGGCTCTGGGTTTGCTTGATCGTGGCGCTGCTGCTGGCTTGCGCCGGCCTGGCCACCAACGAAGGGTTGCAACCCGGCAATGCGCCGGGGCTGCCGGTGAAAGTCGACGAGCCCACCGGCCAATCGAACCGGCACTCGCTGGGCATGACCATGTGGCACCTGGGCCACAATGCCGCGAAGATCGATGAATTTCATCAATACATCGCCGGCCGCGGGTATACCAAGGAGCAGTTGCTCCCGTCGGAAGTGCTGGCGCCACCGGAATACTCCTACCGGATCCTGCTGGAACCGGAACTGCTGCCCGCCAACCAGCGGGACGGCTGGACGGTGGACGGCCAGTACCTGGCCAGTTCGGCGCTGGATATCGGCCCCACGGTGGACTTCACCTTGCAGATCGACCGCGACGGCCTCTACCGCTTCTGGGTGCAATACCTGGGGTTTGCCGGCTGCAACGGTTCGGTCGGCCTGCGCATTTACCCCCAGGGGGAGGAGGCGGAAAGCCCGATCGTCTATGACGTCATCGGCGATTACCCGGTGGCCACCCAAAACGGCGAGTTGTGGAAGGACCTGCTGGTCGATCTGCCGGCGGGGACCTATACCGTCAAACTCGGGCATGTCGGCAGCTCGAACCCCGGCCCACGCTACATCGACTCGCTCTACGTCACCGATGAAATCTGGAACAATACGCCGCCCATCAATGAAGCCAAGCCGGAGTTGATGAACGGCAGTCATGTCAGCGACATTCAGTGGACCAACCTGCACTCACTGTCGTTGGCGGAACAGACGTTGTGGTCGAACTGGATGCTGCGTCCCACCGATTGGGACTGGCGTGACATCTATCCCACGCTTTTCTCGCTGAGCCATGACTTCTGGCGGCAGGAAGTGACCGAGCTGGAGACGCCCGATTACGTCGCGGATCAGTTGCCCCTGCCCGACTACCATGAAAACCAGCGGCAAGTCATTTTTGACGAGCGATGGAACATGGCCGGCAACCCCGTGCTGGTCAAGCGGCAGATCACCGCGCTGCAAAGCGACGTGTCGACGACGATTCCGTATGCGCATTATCGCCTGTATGCTGGATATATGAATACGGTGCAAGCGCCCTGGACGCGCAGCGGCGAATACGTCACCGCCGGCTATGGAGATTTCTACGCCCAATGCTCCCATGATCTTACAGTGGCGGAGACGAGCACCTATTACGTCTGGGTGCGATTCCAGAATATCAACTATTACGAGAACTATAAATTTACCGTCACCTCGCCCAGTGGGCCGACCATCAATTGGACCCGTACGGAGCGTTATTACCCGCCGGATATCAACGGTTATGCCTGGGTGCGGCTGGGGACCACCACCGCCAATGCCGGGCAGGCACTGCATATCCTGATCGAACCCACCGGCTATACGCCGCCGTCGACCTACCGGCGCATCCATTGCTTCGAGGTGACCACCGACCCGAACTTTACTCCTTCGGGCACGGCGGAGTTTCCAATCACCGCCAGCCAATATACCAACCGGGCCGTCGGCCTGGGCGGCGATCCGGCGCACGGCTATATGGCGTGGACGCCGGCCAATACCTATGATCCGCTGTATCAGATCAGTTGGCCGACCTCAACGATTCCCGGTCCGTCCATGCAGGCCAACCTGGCGATGGCGCGGAATTCGTATGCCAGCCAGCCGCTCTTCCTGCGCAGCCTGCTCTCAACGCCGCTGACGCTCACCGTCACGCCGGGGAACCTGTCGGGTCCCGGCGGCAGCTACTCAAAGAAAGTGCAATGGCGGATTATCGCCTTCTCCCCGATCGATACCACGCGCGACAACTGGTCGCCGTTCCAGCTTGTCCGCCGCCCGGATGTCAGCCTCCCGGCATATAACGTGGCGGGCCTCTGGTTTACGGTGACAACCGACGGCGTGTCGCCGGGCGAATACACGTGTCCTATCACCTTGAGCGCCCCCGGCTACGACGACCAGACGCTCACGCTGAACGTGCACGTCTCGCCGGTCGAGATATCGCCGCAGCAGCCCATCCTGGTCAACGGCTGGACTTGCCCGCCGGAAGGCAATATCTACACCGAGGACTTTGTCGTTCATGGCATGAACATCTGGAATGGCGAGATGTCCAAGGCCGACATGACCAGCTGGGATATCCGCAAGCTGTACCTGGCCATCTGGGATAGCAATCAGACGGCCATCGCCGATCTCTTCAATCGGCTGTCCAGCATGGGGGTGACCACCGATGATTACCTGGTGACGGTGATGGACGAACCCACCGGCTCCACGCAGGCGCAGTTGCAGCCGTTCATCGATATCGCCACCGCCATTCATACCGTGGACCCCAACACGCAGATCATCTTCGATCCCGGCGAGGCGGCTACCACGGCCACCTTCCAGATTCTCGATCCCTACGCGAACTGGTGGTGCCCGTATGGCGTCCACCTGAACAATCCGGCGGCAGTCGCCATCTTCTCCGCCAAGCCGTGGCTCTGGTATTCCACTCCGTGTCTGTGGGACAAGAGCCCTGGTTATCCGGCGGGGATTTACAGCCAGCTTCGCGCCGCACCGGCGCAAACCGGGCAGATCCAGGGGTCGGCGTTCTTCGCCTTCAACTATCCCTTCCGTGACTGGTGGGATACCGCCTATGAAACGCTGCCCGATGCACAGGTGACCGTGCTGCCCGCCCGCCATGGGCCGGTGTCCACGCGCGGCTGGGAAGCGATTCGCGAGAGCATCCAGCACGCCAACCTGGCGCAAATGGTCAAAGAGCGCAACGGACCCACCGATCTCATCGCCAACGGTTCGGTGGCGCAGATCCTGACCTGGCTGGAAGGCAATAATACGCCGCCCATCGCGGTTGCGGACAGCTACACTGCATACGAAGATACGGAGCTGACCGTCAACGCACCGGGCGTGCTGGGCAACGACAGCGATCCCAACGGCGACTCGCTCTCCGCATCACTCGCGACCGGTCCGGCGCACGGCTCGGTGACCGTCAACAGCAACGGCTCCTTCACCTACACGTCGGCCCTCAATTACAACGGGGCGGACAGCTTCACCTACACCGTCACCGACACCTGTGGCGGTACCGCCACCGGCACCGTCAATCTCACCGTCACCGCGGTGAACGATCCGCCGAGCTTCACTAAAGGCGCTGATCAGCTCGTGCCCATGAACAGCGGCGCGCAGACGGTTGCCAACTGGGCCACCAATATTACGAAGGGTCCGGCGGATGAAGCGGCCCAAGCCGTGAATTTCATCACTGCCCCCAATCTCCATTACCGCGTGTATGCCGGGCAAATGAACACGGTGGAGGCGCCCTGGACGCGCAACGGGGAATGGGTGCAGGCCACATACCTCGATTTCGGGACGCAGTGCCAGCACGATCAGACGGTGGCGCAGTCGGCCAACTATTATGTCTGGGTGCGCTTCCAGAACATCGGCTACATGGAGAACTACCGCTTCAACATCACCTCGCCCAGCGGCACGCCCATCGACTGGACGCGCACGCAGGCCTCATACCCGATGGACCCGCTGGAATGGGGACGGGCCTGGGTGCGGTTGGGCGTCATTTATGCGGACGCCGGTCAGGCGCTGCACCTGTCGATCATCCCGACCGGATATACCGGGAACACGACGTACCGGTGCATCCATTGCTTCGAGATCACCACCGATCCGAACTTCACGCCCGCGGGCACGGCGGAATACCCGAGCAGCACGTTGTTCGCGGTACCGCCGGCTGTCTCGCCGACCGGTACGTTAACCTACACCCCGGCGACGAACGCCACCGGCACCGAATCGGTCTTCGTGCAGGCGCATGACAATGGCGGCACCGCCAACGGCGGAATGGACACCTCCGCGGTGCAGACCTTTACCGTTTCGGTGGGGGATGTGCCGAACCAGGCGCCGTCCTTCACCAAGGGTGCGGACCAGACGGTGAATGAGGACTGCGGCGCACAGACGATCAATAACTGGGCGACGAATATCTCCCCCGGGCCTTCATACGAGGCGGGGCAAGCCGTGGATTTCATCGTCTCCAACAATAACAATGGACTGTTCGCGGTGCAGCCGGCGATTTCGCCGACCGGCACGCTGACCTATACCCCGACCGCCAACGCCGGCGGTATGGCCACCGTCACGGCACAGATCCATGACAACGGCGGCACCGACAACGGCGGGGTGGATACCTCGGCGCCGCAGACCTTCACCATCACGGTGAATGCGGTCAACGATGCCCCGTCCTTCACCAAAGGCGCGGACCAGAGCGTCGCCATGAACAGCGGCGCGCAGTCGGTGCCGAACTGGGCGACGAACATCTCGCCGGGTCCGGCGGATGAAGCCGGCCAGACCGTGACCTTTAATGTCGCCAGCTATCCCCATTATCGGGTGTATGCCGGGCAGATGAGCACGGTCGGCTCCCCCTGGACGCGTAATGGGGAATGGGTAGAAGCCACGTATAGCGACTTCGGTTCGCAGTGCAATCACGATCTGACGGTGGCGCAAACCGGCACTTACTACGTCTGGGTGCGCTTCCAGAATATCGGCTATATGGAGAACTACCGCTTCAATATCACCTCGCCCAGCGGCACGCCCATTGACTGGACGCGCACGCAGGCCTCGTATCCGATGGACCCGCTGGAATGGGGGCGGGCCTGGGTATTGCTCGGTGTCATTCATGCCAATACCGGCGAGGCGCTGCACCTGTCGATCATCCCCACCGGGTATACGGGGAACACCACCTATCGGCGCATCCATTGCTTTGACGTGACGACCGATCCGAACTACGCACCGGCCGGCGCAGCGGAGTATACCAGCAGCAACCTGTTCTCGATGCAGCCGGCGATTTCGACAGCCGGCATACTGACCTATACGCCGGCGGCCAATGCCTCCGGCGCCGCCCTGGTCTCCGTGCAGGCGCACGACAACGGCGGCACCGCCAATGGCGGCGTGGATACATCTGCCGTGCAGACCTTCACGATTACGATCAATGGGGCGGTGAACCAGGCGCCGTCGTTTACCAAGGGCGCCAACCAGTCCGTCGCTCCAGATTGCGGCCCACAGACGGCGGCGAACTGGGCGACGAATATCTCCGCGGGTCCGGGAGAAACCGGCCAGGCGGTGGACTTCCTGGTGTCCAATGACAACTACTACCTGTTCTCCGCGCAGCCGACCATTTCCCCGACCGGCACGCTGACCTATACTCCGGCGGCCGGTGCGACCGGCACCGCGAATTTGACCGTGTGGCTGCATGACAACGGTGGGACCGCCAATGGTGGGGTAAACATCTCGGCGCCGCAGACCTTTACCATCACGGTGAATACGGTGGTGAACCAGGCGCCGTCCTTCACCAAAGGCGGGGACCAGGCGGTTTATGAGAACTGCGGCGCGCAATCGGTGGCGAACTGGGCGACGAACATCTCGCCGGGTCCGGGCGAATCCGGGCAGACGGTGGACTTCATCGTCTCCAACGATAACACCGGCCTGTTCTCCGCGCAGCCGGCGATTTCTCCCACCGGCACGTTGACCTATACTCCGACCGCCGACACCAGCGGAACCGCCACTGTCACGGTGCAGATCCATGATAACGGCGGCACGGTAGGCGGCGGGGTGGACACCTCGGCGCCGCAGACCTTCACCATTACGGTGAATGCGGTCAACCATGCCCCGTCCTTCACCAAGGGGGCCGACCAATACGTCGTCATGAACTGTGGCGCGCAGACGGTGACCAACTGGGCGACGAGTATCTCTCCCGGACCGCCAAGTGAAGCCGGGCAGACGGTGAACTTCATCGTCTCCAACAATAACAACGCACTGTTCTCGGTGCAGCCGGCCATTTCATCGACCGGCACGCTGACCTATACCCCGGCGTCCAGCGCCACCGGCACTGCCACCGTCACCGTGCAGATTCACGATAACGGCGGCACGGCCGGCGGCGGGCAGGATACCTCGGCGCCGCAGACCTTCACCATCGTGGTGAGCAATGTGACGACTAGCCTGGTCTGCCGGTGGGATTTCAACAACAACGGCAGCGACACCGCGCCGTCCGGCACCGCCAACACCGGCTCGTTGCGCTCAGGCATGACCTACAATTCGTCGGACAAGAAGGTGGGTACCTACGCGCTGAACTTCGTGGATACTTCACGGCAGTATGTCAGGGTGACCAGCCAGTCGGATTTGAATCCTACCGGCTCGCTGACCATCTGCGCCTGGGTGAAGGCCACCAATTGGACCGGCAACCGGCGTGTGCTTCAGAAGGGGAGTGACGGCGCGCAATATCGCCTGTATAACGATTCGGCGACGAGTCAGTTGATGTTCGAGCTAAAGATCGGCGGCACCGCCCGCACAGTGGCGATTGCCCAGCCCTCCGCCGGCGCCTGGCACCACATCGCCGCCACATATGACGGTTCGTCGCTGAATATCTACGTTGACGGCGGCACTCCGGCCTCCGCCGCCTATTCCGGCACAGTGGCTACCACCAGCAGCTACCTGTATATCGGCGGTAAGACCAGCAACGGCACCGTCAGCGACTACATGAAGGGCATCATGGACGATGTTCGAATCTACAACGGCCGCGCCCTGACGCAGAACGAGATCAAATCGTTAATGAGCGTGACCCAATAAGGAATGGCTGTGTGTCTGTAAAAGAGGCAGGGGTCGGGTAAGTATTTCCGGCCCCTGCCATTGAGCATCAGAGGTGGTTTCGTCGACGCAGGACTCAGCGATCCGGCATTACCAAACAGAAATCGCCATCGTTGAAAAACACGACAAATCGTGACTTCACAACAATGGCGACACCAAATAAGATGGTGGCCCCGGCCGGATTTGAACCAGCGACACGCGGATTTTCAGTCCGCTGCTCTACCAGGCTGAGCTACAGGGCCACGCGGCAAAAAAAGTATAGCGGATTTCATGGTGGAGTGTCAACAGGGGCAGGGGAGAAAGAGTGAAGAGGATCTTTCATTTTCCCCGTCACCTCTTGATCGCTACAACTCATTCACGTCCTCCCACTTGATGCGCGGCGGGCGGGGGGTCTGGGCGGCGGGGTGGGCGTCGGTGAGGCGGCAAGCGGAGAGGGCTTGTGCTTTTTCCGGCTGGAATTCGGAGAGGCGGTCGGTGACGAAGCGGAGCAGGTCGGGGGCTTCCAGGCCGGGGCGGGCGAGTTCTTGCAGGCGGGCGTAAGATTGCTCAGCGATGCGGCAGTTGAAGGTGCCGGGGAGGTCGGCGAGGGCGGCGGGGGGGAGCTGCAGCTCGGCGATGATGTCGATGACCGTCCATGGGTGCTGCGCGCGGCGGAGTTCGTGGATGATCAGCGCCTCCAGTTCATGGGCGACGGCCATCAACAGGCGGTGGGTGGTGTCGGGCGAGGAGGCTTCGGCGACAGCGCGCACCAGCGGCAGGTCATCCACCGCGGTGATGGTACAATAGGCGGGCGCGCCGGCCGGGTCGGTCAGCGCCCACTCGATGAAGCTATCGCGCACGCCGCCGGCGAAGCGCACCGCGCAGCCGGCCAGCTCCTCGCCCTTGCGCTCGAACTGGCGCATGAAGCGATTCACCAGCTCCCGCTTGACCTCGTGCGGTGCGTGCAGGCGCAACCGGTCAACGTGCGGCGCACCCAGGCGTTCCCGCACTTCGCGCCACAGCTCGCCGATGGGGGTTTTACGCGCGGCGCAGAGCTGCAGCACCAGCAGCGCGGTGAGGATACCGTCCGGATACGGCGCGTGCCCCAGCGCCAGCAACGCCCCGCGGCTATCGCCGGTGAGCAGCAGCCGGTCGAGCTGTTCATGCACCAGTCGTTGATATTCGGACGGCGTCAACTCGCCCCGCGTCCAGCGTTCGCGCAGCCGCTCCTCGTCCGGGAAGGGCAGACGGGCGGCATCGGCGGCGTCACGCGCTACGTAGAGCCCGCGCCCGTGCAACTGCTGCGGGTCGCCGGCGAGCTGCCGGTAATCGGGCGCCAGCAGGTAGGCGGGTAGTATTTTATGATCGGGCGGCTTGGTGACGCGGTCGGCATATTCCGGCCGCTCCACCAGCCGGTCCAGCGCGCGGGTCACTTCACGCGTGCGGATGATCAGCCCCGGCTCGCCAGGATACGCCTCGTTGAGCAGGAAATCCGCCAGCAGCGTGAGCACCGCGCCGCCGGAGAGGAAATTGCCCTGCTCATCCACGATGCCGGCACGGTCGCCGTCGGCGTCCAGCGCGATGCCGATCAACGGCCGGCGCTCTGCCCGCATCTCGCGCACGCGGGCGGCCAGCTCGTTGATCTGCGGCGGCTCCGGGCTGGCGGCGGCCAACTCGCCGAACAACGGGTCGTGGATGGTGTGGTGCACCTCGGACGGCAGCCGCAGTTCGGCACACAGGGTTTGCAGCACGCCGCGCGTCGAGCCATACATGGCGTCGAAAATGATGAGCGCATCCGGGGACTGCCAGTAGGCCTGCAGCACCTCGCGCGCCGGGCGTTTCTCGCCCTCCTCATCGGCCAGCGGGTACTGCATGGCCGCCAGTAAGCCGTCCTCATAATCGGCGCCCGGTGAAATCATGGTCACTTCGCCGGAAAAAATCGCCGGCAGGGGGTCTGCATTGAGCAGCAATTCCGCCGTGCGCCGGCTCACCCGCACGCTCCACGCCGCGGTCGGCAGCGACCCGGCGGAGGTCAGGAAGCGCAACCCGTGGTACTCGTGCCCGGTGTAGCGGACGCTGCCGGTTTCCTTCACCGGCAGCGAGGAAGCCGTGCAGGCAATGATGCCGGCGGCGCCGCCGATGCCGAGCACGCCGGTAAGGTGGGCGACCAGCGCGGGGGTGGGGACGTCGCGCACGCAGAGATGCACGGGCTGCCCCTGTGCGGAGAGCGCCTCCGCCACCAGGCGCGCCAGGTCGCCGGCATGCACGCGGCTGTCATACCCGACGATCAGCGGCAGCCCGGCAAGTCCGTCTGCCTGCAGACACTCGGCCATGGCTTGCACTACCGCGCGCAGGCGCCGTTCGGTGATCTCTACGCCGGCGCGTCCACGCCAACCAGCCTGGTCGATGTCCGGATACACCGTCTCCATGATGCGCAGTATGCGCCAGGCTTGCGGCAGCCCGCTGACCCGCCGGGAGAGTAATTCCAGCCGGCGAATGGCGTCCCGGCAGCGCAGCAGGCGTCCCCGGCGCGGCTCGTGCACCGCCCCCGCCAGGTACGGCAGCACCTCTTCGCGCAAATCTTCACGCAGCGCGCCCCATTCCGCGCGGTCGAGCAACGCCAGGAAGGCCAGTTCGGTGGAGCGCCGCACGCGCCGCCAGGCCGCTTCGTGATTGAGGTCGCCGCGATCGTGCCCGCCGTCCACCAGGATGAGCTGCAGATTGCCCCAGGCCTGCGCGGTCAGCTCGACGGTGATTGCCCCGTCCGGCAGGCGCGCGAGATCATCCGGCCACCGGTCGAGCACCGCCAGCGCAGTGCGGGGCGGCGGCTGGCCGTCCACCCCGGCGCGCACCAGGTCCAGGCGCGCCTGCGCCAGCGCCTCCCAGAGCCGCGAAGGATCTCCCATCGATTGTACCCGATCACTCACGTGAGTACCTTATTTGCCGGAGCGCGGGCGTCTCGCCCGCACGTTTTAAACGGTTCACGCGCAGGCGGGACGCCTGCGCTCCAGCCATTTTTCGCGCGGACGGGACGCCCGCGCTTCGGCGCTACTATCCTACGACAGGATAAGGAGAAAGCGTAGCAAGCAGGAAGCACAACAACGGACAGCGAAGATATAATGTTAGCGGGGGATATCGTTTGTGCTCCCCTGACGTGGAGGAATTCATGGCGCGCGTTTTACTCACCGTGCTGGGACTGGGTATACTGGGGTTGGGCGTTTGGCTGGTCGTCATCTGGTGGAACCTGGTGGCGGCGTTTCTGCTGGCGCTGGTGGCGCTCGGTCTGGTTCTGCTCGGTTTGGGATTGTTCGTCTTCGGCATCAGCGAGATGGCCGGCGCGATATCGCGCAAAGCGCCGCAAGCCCCTCGGCCGCCGGAAGCAGGTCCGGAATGATAAGAAGGTCAGGGGGATAAGTGAGTAGTAAGTAGTGAGTGGTGCACGTTTCGGTGGTTGAGTAGGCAAGGGAGCTTTTCGGTTCTTTCCATAGCGACCGCGCCGTATCGAAACCATCACGTTGACAGGTGAGCTGCTCGTGAACGGACTTTGTTAGAGTAGTGGTCTCGATACGGCGCGGAAGCTGTGAGGGGTTTCTCGAAAGGCTTCCTTGCCTACTCGACCACCGAACCGGGCACAATTAACCACTCACTACTTACTACTCACTTATCACTCGCCAACGGACAAGGAGTTCCGTATGCACATTCTCTTGCCCTGGTGGTTATTGCTGTTCCTCCCGCTGGCGGGGCTGCTGATTCTGCTGTACCTGCTGAAGCTGCGCCGGCGCAACCACGTCGTGCCCTCCATCTTCCTCTGGGAGCAGGCGCTGCAGGATCTGCAGGCCAACGCCCCGCTACAAAAACTCCGCAAGAATCTGCTGCTGCTGGTGCAGTTGATCGTGCTGCTGCTGGTGGTGCTGGCGTTGACGCGGCCGGCCATGCAGTGGCGGCAGGCGAGCGGCCGCAGCGTGGTGCTGATCATGGACGTGTCGGCCAGCATGCGCGCCACCGACGTGTTGCCCAACCGGTTTGATGTGGCCCGGCGGTCGGCGCAGCGGGCAGTGGAAGCGCTGGGCATGGGCGATAAAATGTTGATCGTTGCCGTGGGCGGGGGCGTGCGGCAACTGACGACGTTTACCGATGACAAGCGGCAACTGCGCGACGCGCTGAACGCGCTGCAGGTGACCGATACCCGCGCCGACCTGCGCCCGGCCATCAACCTCGCCGCCGGTCTGACCGGCCGGAAACGGGGCAGCACGCCGCCGGAAATCATCATTTTCAGCGATGGCGCCGTCCCGCCGGTGCAACTCCCCGCGGACACCAAGCTGAATATCAATTTTCAACCCGTCGGCAAGCGCGATAACAACGTGGGCATCGTGATGATGAGCATGCGCCGGCGCATGACCCGCCAGGGAGACTTCGAAGGACTGATCGGCATCCGCAACTTCAGCGACGCGAAGAAGACCTTCACGCTGGAACTGTCGCTGGACGGCCGCCTGCTGGACGCCCGCGACATCACGCTGCCGGCGAAGGGGACACGGACGGAGGTGCTCAGCCAGCTGCCGTCATCCTCCGGCGTGCTGGGCGCGAAGATCGACCTGCGAGATGACCTGGCGGTGGACAATGCGGCCAACCTGATCCTGCCGAAGGTGGACCCGGTTCCGGTGGCGCTGGCGACCACCGGCAACCAGTTCCTGCTGACCGCGCTCGGGCTCGACCCTACGCTGGAGATCTCCGAATTCAGCACGGCGCCGTCCACGCTGGCGCGCGGCGCGGTGCTGGTGGCGGACATGGTGCCGGTGGCGCAGGTGCCGGACGGCGCGTCGGCGCTGATTATCGGGCAGACATCCGCCAGCCTTCCCATCAGTGTGAAGGGCACGGTGGACAACCCCGTCATCGTGGACTGGAACCGCCGCCACCCCGCGCTGGCCTACGTAGACCTCAGCGAGGTGCACATCAGCAAGGCGCAGGTGCTGCGCCTGACCGGGGCGGCGGAACCGCTGATCGAAACCGATGCCGGCCCGGTGGCCGCCTCGGTGGAGCAAGGTGGGCGGCGGTTCATCTACCTGGGATGGGATCTGCACCGCTCGGATTTCCCGCTGAACGCCTCCTTCCCCATCTTCATGGCGAATAGCATGAACTGGCTGTCCGGCGAACGGCAGCGTGCGCAAGCGGTCAATATCCGCACGGGCGAGATGGTGCGCCTGCCCATGCCGGCGGAGGCGAAGGAGGTCCGGCTGAAGCTGCCGGACGGGCACCGCGAACGAATCGAGGTGAAAGGCAGCACGCTGTCCATCGATAGCGTGCGGCAGGCCGGGCTCTACACGCTGACCGGGAAGGGGGTCGAGCAGCAGTTCACCGCCAACCTGTTCGACGCCGATGAGTCGCAGCTCACCCCGCGCAACCTGGTGCTGACCTCCAGCCAGGGGCAGAACCGGACAGTGAACGCGCGCGGCTCGATCCACACGCAGAAGGAGATCTGGCGCACCCTCGCGCTCCTCGCGCTGATCCTGCTGTGCGTAGAGTGGTGGATTTTTCACCGGAGAATCGGATAAGTGACTAGTGCTTAGTGGCTAGTGACTAGTGTCCTCGTTGCGAAAGGTGATCATACTGCATGTCGGCCTTACATGTTTCAGGATACTAGCCACTAACCACTAGTCACAAGTCACTCCCTTAAAGAACTTCACAATCGTCTTCGTTGCGTCTCCCGGCCAGACGTGGCCGCCGTTATGCATGTGCCAGATTACGGGTTGGGTGCAGGGTTGGTAGCTGGTGTAGCCTTTTGCCCATTCTGTTTCCTTGTCGCCGCAGCCATTCAATTTGCGCAGGTGGTCGCGCGTATGGATGGCGGCGTCCGGGCTCACAGTGGTGTCGTCTTTGCCGTGGATGATCAATACGGGTTTCGGCACGGTCGCTTCGCCCACGAAGTCGGCGGCGCCGGCGACGCAGGCGAAGCCGGCGAAGAGCTGCGGGCGTTTCAGCAGCAAGATGTAGCAAAACAGCGCGCCGTTGGAGATGCCGGTGGCGTAGATCCGGCGCGTGTCGACTTTCAGCGTTTGTTGCAGGTCGACGAGCAGGACATCGATGAATGCGACATCGCGGTCGTCGTCACGTCCCGGTCCGCCCTGCCAGGCGGGCACGAATTTTTTGGAGTTGTTGCTCCAGGCCGGCAGACCCAGCGGGTAGACCACCGTCGCTTCCGGCCATTCCTTGTGGATTTTCGTCGCCGCCATGGCGAGAGGCGAGCCGTGGAAGCCATGAAAGGCGAATACCAACGGTGACCGGGACTTGAACGCTTTCTTCCCAGGAAAGACCAGCGCCTGCCGTTCGACGTCGTTTACCGTGACTTTGAAGATCAGCGGCTCCGTGGCCGTGGCGTGAACGGCGATAAATACCAGCACGAGTAACCAGCAGTGTGTGCGCATATTGTCCTTCTACCCCTGGCCCGGCAAAAATAACAGACACCTGGCGGCAGGCCGATCATGGGAAGTCTCAACATAGTATTTCGAATTGTAAATTGGATTGAATAAAGAACCGGTGAAATTTTCCGGCCACTACATGACTCTTATTTCAACTCAAACAAGCGCATTCCTGCTCGCTGGTAATCTAAACAGATTAGTCTAGCCCGGATTATGCACGTCGAGCGTAAATCGCCGACACCGCGTCATTTTCTGGTCGGCTGAGCAAGTATTCGAGCCTTGCTGTCGAATAGGAGAGTTACCAAGCAATCCATTCACAGCAA
>Ga0172368_10001462_pt1 | contig 32208 bp, 26 predicted proteins | sample Lak11m_FD_114540 | JGI IMG/M metagenome (GOLD analysis project Ga0172368, IMG submission 114540) | Freshwater microbial communities from Kabuno Bay, South-Kivu, Congo - kab_022012_11m | ecosystem: Environmental > Aquatic > Freshwater > Lake | place: Democratic Republic of the Congo: South-Kivu...
GCTAAAACGCCAAAAACCAGGGGTTCCAGCGCATCGGCCGCAGGGATGGATGTGAGATGGGGGCGGATGAAGGTGATACGCATGGTGTTTACCTGCTTCCTCTTGATTTTTTCCCTGCGCAAGCGGAGCTCTCACACTCAAGGGTTCTTAGCTTGCAGGTTCGATCTAAATGGAGCGGTCAACAGATCGGGCGACAGGGTGTTTACAACGCTCCAACCACAGGGGTTGACTTGTGAAAAGACTCAATCAACTACTTCCCGTAGGCGGGGGTGGGTTCGCCCGAACTGTGATCAGTTCGCCGTGCCAATTTTCGTCTCCGAGGGGATAATCATCCCGCTGGCGGACTTCCCCGCGAAACATGGCGTTGATACTGTAGTATTGCAGCCACATCAGCGCGTTGGCGCGGTTGACCGGGTCGAGACCGCGCTTCCAGATATTGCTCCAGCGATAAAAGCGGGCGCGTGCTTCCACACAGCCGTGCTGGAGCTGCTCGGGGGTCATGTGTGCTGGTTGAAAGGGAATTTGGTTGTAGCGGTAGCGTTCATCCAGCCACCAGGCGTTGTAGAGCAGGCGGCCTTGCTCGTGAAGTGATTGATATAGCGGCGTTCCGGGAAAAGGCGTGAGGTGGTTGAAGGCGGCGATGTAGAACTTGTGTTGCAGGGCAAAATCCACCGTGGCGTCGAAACTGTCCTCGGTATCCTGGTCATAGCCAAAAACAAAGGTGATGTAAAGTTTGATTTTGGCACGGCGCAGGTTGGCGAGCGCCTTGTCGAAGCCGCCTTTCATCAGGTTGAAGCCCTTATTCATCTTTTTTAGATTCTCGGCATTAAGCGACTCGAACCCGATCAGCACTGCCTGGCAGCCACTCCTGGACATCAACGCCAGCAGTTCATCATCAAAAGCGGCATTCAGGCTGACCTGGCTGACCCAGCGTAGTTTAAGTGGGATCAGCGCTCGGAAAAATTCCTTGGCAGCGGAAATGTCGGCAGTCAGGTTATCGTCCACAAAAAAGATGAGCGGACGATGGCGCATGGTTTCCAGTTCGGCGAGGATGTCGGCGGTGGGGCGGCGGGTCTGGGAATGGTGGAAAACTGTCTGGACAGCGCAGAAATCGCACTGGAAGTTGCAGCCGCGCCCGGCTTCGATCAACCCGATGGGCAGGTAACGCTTCCCGGCGTAGATGGAACGGTTCACTCGCAGTTGCTCCAGCTGCGGGCGGCTATCGGCGCGGTAATATGGTTTCAGCGCGCCGCGTTCGGCATCGGCCAATACGGTTTCCCAGATGGTTTCAGCCTCGCCAATCACCACCGCGTCGGCATATTGGGCCACTTCCTCGGGACAAAGCGTGGGGTGGAACCCGCCCATGATGACCGGAACGCCGCGCCGCCGGTATTCGCTGGCAATCTGGTAGGCGCGTTTGGCGGTGTAGGTCTCCACGCTGATGGCCATCAGGTCGGTGGGCTGGTCGTAAGGGATGGTTTCCATCCGGTCATCATAAAACGAGATGGGCACCTCTCTGGGTGTCAGCCCGGCGATAGTGGCTGGAGGGAGCGGCTCCATTTGCCAGGTGCGGATATAGGGTTGCCTGGCGCGGTGGCCGATGCTGGGGTGAATGAGAGTCAGTCTCAATCCTTGGGTTCCTCATAGTTTGACTGTATACCGTAGCCGATGGAATGCGCGCTTTATCACTTACGATTTACGGTCTGTTTCACTAATCTGTTGCCGCCTTCACCGGCGACAACTGCCCCATCATCCAATCGCAGTTATAAAAATCCTTCAAATGATGGGCGTAGAACCGGTATCCGATGTTCGTCACCCACCAGACCGGCACCTGGATGCGCGAACCGAGGAAACGTCGCGCCATATTTGCGATGGAATAGGTATATTTCCAAGCTTTTTCATGACCGGCATAGAGTTGTTCGGGGGTCATCTGCTTGGGCTGGAAAACCACGTGCTGGGCATCGTAAAGTTCCCAGTTTTTGGTCAGGATGCGCCCCTCGCTTTCCAGCCGTGAATAGAGTGCTGTGCCCGGAAAAGGTGTGACGATGGCATAGCGCGGCAAGTCGATGGCTGCTTCAACGGCAAAACGCGCCGTCTGCATGAAAACATCCGGGGTGTCGTTATCCAGCCCAAAGGTGAAACAGGCCATAAGCGTTATCTTGTAGCGGTGCAGTTCCTCCATGATGGCGCGATATTCAGATGGCGTGTTGAAGCCCTTTTTCATCAGCTTTTGATTATCGCGGCTGATCGATTCAAAGCCCATCAACAGACCGGAGCATCCGCTGCGCGCTGCCAGTTCGAGCAGGGGTTTATCCCGGTTGAGCAGCGTGGTGGTCAGCCCGAACCAATCCACTTTGAGCGGGATGAGCGCTTCGAACAGTCGCGCGGCATAGTCATGGTCGTTGATCAGATTCAGGTCAATGAACAGGATGCGCCGGTCGTAATGCTGCTTAATGTCAGCGATGACATCCTCGACCGGTTTATAAAACGGCTTATTGCCCCAGGCCGCGGGCGCAACACAGAATTCGCAGTAATGGATGCACGAACGCTGGCTCTCAAAGACATGGGTGGTGATATAACCATGCTTCTTGACCAGTTCGCGTTTCGGGAAAGGCCGCCCGGCCAGGCTCAAACCCGGTGACATGATATAACGCGATTTCATCTGCCCGGCGACGAAATCGCGCAAAAGTTCCGGCCAGGTATCCTCGGCGTAGCCCACCACCACGCAATCAACGTGCGGTTGGGCGTCATCCGGCACGAGCGTGGCGTGCGGCCCGCCCATCACCACCGGGATGCCGCGTTCGCGCAGCCGGTCGGACAGTTCATAGGCCCGCATCGAATTGCCCGTCGTGGCGGTGATCCCGATCAAATCCGCCTCGATGCGCCCCACATCCACATCTTCGACGCCTTCATCCAGGATTTCCACGTTGGCATCCAGCTCCGCAGGGATGAGCGCTGCCAGTGTGGTCAACGTCAGTGGGGCGTAACGTAAATTCTTCTTAAAAATCCCGCCGCGATGACGATACAGCGGACCTTTTGGGGAAAGCAGGATAATTTTCATCACAACCTCCACAAATACTTTAACACCCGATACGCCTATCGTAGCACGCCAAATCCCCAAAAAATAGTGCTTTTTATCCTTTAATGCTATCATCTGGTATGCCAAAATTCCCGCGTGCCTCCACTATCGTCATCCTTGGCCTCGGGCTATTCGCTGCCCAGTTTGCCTGGGTGGTTTTCAACACATACGTGCCCATCTTTCTGCAGGCCGGTTCTGCCCAGTTCCAGGCGGACATATTCCTGCATGGATTTGGTTTGACCGCCACCCAGACCGGCATTATCCTTACCTTCGATAATATAGCCGCACTGTTTCTTGAGCCATTCACCGGCGCTTACTCCGACCGTTTGCGCACTCGTTTTGGCCGCCGCCTGCCATTTTTGCTCATCGGTATGCCCATCACAGCCCTCGGCATGGCCGCCATCCCGCTCGCCATCAACAGCCCTCTGCCTGTCTTTATTGCCTGCCTGCTCGTTATGGTCATCGCCATGGCCGGCTGGCGCGCTCCGCTCTTCGCCCTGATGGCTGACCTGACACCCTCCCCGGGGCGCACTCAGGCAAATGGAATTCTCAACCTGATGGCCGGGCTGGGAGGTGTGCTGGCTTTCATTGTTGGCAGCCTGCTCTACGTTGTCTATCGTCCCTTCCCGTTCTGGGCCGCAACCTTGATATTATTTCTCACTTGTGGCCTCATATTGTGGAGGGTACGTGAACCAGCGCGATCAAGACTGGATGAAACTCAATCAATCGCAGGCTTTTTTCAACACCTGCGCGAATGGCTGGCTGCACTGCCGCCTGCCCGCCGTCAAAGCATCGTTTTCCTGGCATTGGCTGTGTTCTGCTATATGCTCGGTTTTCACCCCATTGAAGCCTTTTTTAGCTCCTACGGCATGACCGTGCTGAAACTCTCCGCCGCCAACAGCGGACTCGTCCTCAGTGCTGCCTACATCGCCTTTATCCTTTTCGCCGTTCCTGCCGGAATGCTTGCTGCTAAAATCGACCGGAAGCGAACAGTTTTCATTGGTCTGGTTTTGTTTGCCCTCGTTCTGATGGTAGCATTTTTCACCCCCATCACTTCCGTAATGATCGTTTTGATGGCAATCGGCGGCCTTGCCTGGGCATTGATCGATGTAAACGCCTTTCCAATGATGCTGGATTCCGCTCCCGGAGCAGATGGCACCGCCACGGGCATTTATTTCATCGCCACCACCCTGGCGGCCGTTGCTGGGCCAATTCTCAATGGCTGGCTGATCGATCTTTCAGGGCGCAATTACAGCATGATTTTCATCATCGGCCCGGTATTTTTCCTGCTCTCTTTTATCTTTCTTATCGGCGTCAAACACGGCGAGGCACAATAAGTGACATCAAAGGCTCCAGGGTTCGGAGTGTGTGCTCTTCTTGGTTAGCATCAGGAGCCTTCTGGTGATAAAAACTGCCAGGAAATCAAAAACCACCTCGCGGTGGCCTCGATTTTGTGCCCCCACCCACAGGGCGTTGAGAGCACGGGCGAATTATCTTATGGGTATGATATCGAACCTCGTCCCCTCAACGGGGATCGTTGTTTGATAGGAATCAAAACCCGCCTTCACGGCGGTTTTTTGTGCCTCCAAGGGAGCACGTATCAATTATGTAACGGATTTTTGAGAGGTGATAGTTATCTTCTTGAATTGATTTTTGGGTTCAAAAAGTTATAACGCATCGGTTTGGCGTATTTCAGGCATCTATTTCTAAGTGATGAAACCGCTCGAATTTTGTTTTATATAATGTACTGGCTATCCAAGTCATTGTTGCCCATTTTCTTGCAACTTTACCAAGCAAATGCTTTGAGATACAAGGATGGGCCAAGTGCTGGCCTTTAGGATACTATTCGACAAATAGTTTGGGCTTCAACTCCGCTGAGCTTGCGACACTGGTTTCGTTTTTAACAGGATTCCAATCAGCATTATCCACCAAACTGCGGGCTTATTCAATCGCCTTTTTAACTGCAACTTCGCGTACTTACATTGATCAATAGGCTGAATAATTGCATCGATATACTATTTCAGCATGCATGTCCAAGCCCCTCAAATGGAACCTTCTAAATCCCATATTGTGCTTGAAATGGCCAAAGACGGTTTCCACCTCCACACAGCGCTCGGCACGCAACTACTTACCCAGTTCTCATGTCAGGTTCTCGCGTGTCTGTCTGCGGTATTCGATCAATTTGAAGCTCTATAGATGATAATCACCAGAAGCCTCAGGTTGATAAAGTATTCTCTTGACTTTCAATCTTCTTTTTCCTGCTGGAACTTCCCATTCAAACGAGTCTCCCACTTCATAACCTAATATGGCTGTTCCAATAGGTGCTAGTATTGAGATTTTTCCTCGACTAAGATCGGCATTTTCTGGAAAAACGAGCGTATAGATTTCTTCTTCTTTTGTGTCAAGATCTTCAATACAAACAGTGGAATTCATGGTGACAACATCACTTGGTACATCCTTTGGCAAAACTACTTCTGCGCGATTGATTTCCATTTGAAGTCTTTCCAGATATTCACTTTTACGGTAACTGGTAGATTGCGCGTCAAAAAGTAATTTTCTTAAACGCTCAAGATCAAACTGGGTAATGTGAATAGGTTTTCCACTCATATTTTTCTCCTTTATCACTCTACGCTAAAAACATCAGGTATATTTTACAATTTTAGCATGCAATTCATATCTAATTCTGCTCTCAGTTATATTTAGTTCTAGGGAGTTTATATCGAATTCAAAGATCCGCTTACCTTCGGACGGCCGATTGACAAACAATACCTGGAACCTTTGAAGTACATCGAGATACTGATAAACATTACTTATCTGCGTATATCGACCTGCTCTCTATTTCAATGTAGGATTTCCGCATTCTATGGTGAAGACCGAGAGTGGGGTTTGGTGTGCATCGCACACAATATGCGAAAACTGGGGGGGATTTCCGCCAGTTTTTTTACCTTTGCTCATTTTGGCCATTTCCTGGCCTTTTCCAACTTTTTTGGCTACCAAAAGTCTGCTTCTTGGACAGCCCCTTTTGTGCCCCCAAGGGACCATGTATCAAAGGTAGAATCAGCCTAGAGATTGTGCAATTAGTTTGCAAAAATGAACTTCGATAAAGTGGGATAATTAAGGACAATCGCTTTGAATGGGATGCTCGTAAATTCGCAACCAATTTACGAAAGCACTGTGTATCGTTCGCCGAAGCAGGCACGGTATCCGGTGACGAATTCTCCATCATCGTCCCAGACCCAGGCCATTCCGATCAGAAAGATCTCTATATCACAATCGGTTAGTCGAACCTGCACAGGTTACTGATGGTAGCTCACGCAGACTGATGCGAAAATATACGTATCATTAGCGCTCGTGAATTAACCAAAACAGAGCGAAAAGAATATGAAGAAGCAAACTGAACTTAATGGTGAATTGCGGTCCGAATACGATATGAAATCCCTGCTAAAAGATGGGATCCACGGCAAATATGCTACCCGATACAATTCAGGAACGAATCTGGTGTTATTGGAACCAGATGTTGCAAAAGCATTTCCAAATGAAAAGACTGTAAATGATGCATTGAAACTGGTCATCAAATTAACAAAATTACAGGAAACAGCCAGCGCAAAATAAGCGTATTTTGCACACGATGGTACCCAGGTGCGGAGCGATCAATACCAGTAATTAAAACATAATAGGCTTGCAAGAGATAACCTCTTACCAGTCTATTACATAATTGAAGAGTGCCCCCAAGGGGATACGGATCAATTATGTATTGGACGCGTGAAAGGGTGATCGCTAATGCGTACCTTTAAGTGTTGTCATTGCACTGGCAATAACCCTGTCACGCAGGAACATAAACCACAGGATGGTTTCGCCCGCCCCAAACAGTACATCGGAGGCGAAGTGCGCGCCGGATACCACGCGGCTGAGCGCGCCCAGAATGCCCCACAGAAAGGCCACCGCTAAAACGATATTGCGAGCGCTGGAGCCTTTTTTCAGGAACAGGGCGTATCCCAACACAGTGAAAGACATGGCTGTGTGACCGGAGAAAAAGGAGTGGTGTCCATTGCTGCCTTGCGGTAAATACCAGGGGCTGAATAGTGCCGGATTCCCGGCTTCGAGAATATCGCGATAGGTCCAGCGGCCCCACGGAATTTTGAACAGCCACACGGTGACAATCCCGCCCAGGAAGGTCAGGAGCAGGGCGCCTTTGGCCGCATTTTTATACTGGCCGATGGTTTCCAGCGGGAAGCGGCGCAGGATAACCTGTCCAAGGGAGAGGGTAATGATGGACAGAATCAAGACCAGCGGCAGGTTGACATTTTCCGAAGCCACCTGCGCGCCGAAGGCATCGGCAAACAAGCCGAAGGACATGAGAAAAGTCAGGAGCGCAAGCCCGGTCAGCCCTGCGATGCTTTTGGTGTTTTTCTGGACCGCGTAGGTACGCAGCCAGATGCTCCCGCCCAACAACCCGAGGAAGGAGCCGGGCATTTGGCCGAAGGCTTCCATGAAATGCGTCCAGCCCGCGGCTGGGTAATACAGGGACTGTGAAATTTGCCAATCGGTGAAAGCGAAAACAACGGCCAAAACAGCCCAGACGGCAATCAAAACGGCAAGTGGGGAAGTAAACTTTTTCATCCGAACATCTCCTCGTGATCTTTGAATTGAACCCTAGCGCACTAAATCCGTATATTCCAAAATCGAGTAGCAGATGTTATGGGTACGCGCCCGGATGGCTTGCAGAATCCCAACCGGGTCTTCCTTGTATAGCTGGTCAAAATAGCGTTCGTTGGGTGTGGGGATGATACTCAGCATCAAGTCATTGCCATTCCTGAGTGCCAGATTCAGATCCATGAACCCGCCTAGAACTGCATCGGTCGAAACAATCCCGACAAAGCCCCATTCCTTGCGCAGGATATTTTCCAGGAGTTCTTGGTTGCCGCCGGACCATTTGTAGCCGATGTGGATAAAGCTGGACATGGCGCCGGTCACGTGGCCTTCTTTAACGGTGATTTCAAAGGGGCGCAAATAGATTTCGCGGATGGCCTGTTCGTTTGCCCAAACCATGAGACCAGAACGGGCATTCACTTCCTGATCATTCAGGGCAAAATGCTTCATAAAGACCAGGATGTGCTTGCTTTGCGCACCTTTGACCATGTTGGCGCTTATTTTTCCAGAAAGCAGCGGATCTTCCGAGAAGAATTCAAAATTCCGTCCGCCCTGAGGGGTTCTGTGGATATTCATGCCGGGCGCGTACCAGCCATTGACCCCGTAGGCATTAGCTTCCGCACCGACAGCCTCGCCCATGATATAAGCCAGTTGATCGTTCCAGGTTGAAGCGATCACCACTTCGGTTGGATAGGCAGCCGATGTGGTGGCCTTGAAGAAGAAGTTGATTCCGGCTGGGCCATCCAAAAGCACGGAGGCCGGCAGGCCCAGGCGTTCATTCGCCAGTGTCTTATAAGCACCGTTGGTAACCAGCGTCTTCATGTCTTTTATCGTGAACTGATCCAGATAGGCATCCCATTTGGGGTCGTTATAGCCAAGACCTTTCAGGTCTTTCAGCATAATTCCATTCTCCGACCCGGTGGTTGGCGCGTTTCCCTCAACTTTTGCAGGTCTGGCGCTGAAACCGGCCACCACATCCTGCGGCGCATCAACAGGCGACAGGGGCGCAAGCGGGTAAGTACCCTTCCAGTCGCTTCTCGAAAGGTAGGTCAACCCTCCGTTGGCATAATCAAAATGGTTGACTAGCGATGTTCCGGTGATGTCATCCTGATGGTAAACAACGGTGTTATCGACCTCGTACGGAAAAGTCTCCACGGGCGTATGTACATTTTTGCTGACATAAATCCGGTATTGGCCTTTTTCCAGAACATAGGCCTTTTCACCAGCCATATCATAGGAAGCCATATCACGGGTGGGGAAACTGATCGTGACCGTTTCAGATTGCCCTGGCTCGAGCAGGCTGGTTTTGGCATACCCTGCCAGTTCGATGGCGGATTTTTCAATACCGCCGCTGGTATAAGGCGCGGAAAAATAGACTTCAACCACATCCTTGCCAGCCATCTCGCCAGTATTGGTGACTTTGACATCCAGGCTGATTTTTTCTGCGTCAAAGTTATGTTGTGCAACTGCCCAATCAAACTTTGTGTAACTCAACCCATACCCGAACGGGAACTGAACCGCCTTCTGGTAGCCCGCTTCATCCCCCTGGTAGAAGGTTTCATAGAAGCGGTAACCAACATAAATCCCTTCATTGTAGTTCAAGAAGGACATGCCCTTGATATTGTTATATTTATAATCGCCAAAGTTGAGAGAAGCGGGATTGCTGCCCGCGTCGTAGGCATAGGTATCGACCAGGCGGCCCGATGGGTTGACTTTGCCAGCCAGAATCTTGCCCAATGAGTTTGTGCCCTTGGAACCCGGTGTTCCCACCCAGAGCGCCGCCTTCAGCGTGGGATACTCATTCAGAAAACCCAGCTCAAGCGCGTTACCGGCATTAACAATAATTACAACATTATCAAAGTTGGCTACCACTTTTTCGATCAGGGCGCGCTCGTTGGCTGAAAGTTTTAACTCTTCGAGTTTTGCATCCGAGGCTTCGACGCTGGAACTCGCTAGGACAATCAACGCAGTGGGCGAGTAGGCTTTGGCTTGCTGGAGCAGATCGTTGGTCAAATAGTCAACCGCGGGTTCGTTCGGGAACTGCTTGCCCATCATCATATCCAGGACCTGACCCACGCCGGTGGATTTTTCCTGCATCAAGCCGTCCTTGCCTATTTTTGAAACGTAAAAATCATGCAGGGCCGGGTTATACTGGATGCCTGCATTCGCAAGTCCCTGGTAAAACCCCACCGAGCGCGTCTGATCCGAGCCGCCCGAACCGCCCCCGCCGAGCCTGAAATTCAGGGCCTGGAAACCGAACACATTCAGTTTCGGGTCCTTCAGGGGCAGCAAATTCCCTTCATTTTTGAGAAGCACCATACCTTCACCGGAGATCATTTCGGCTACTTCTTCGCCGTGCGCCAGAGCCGCTTTGGCAGCGGGCGTATCCGTGGTCAGGTTAATGCCGCCCATCAATTCATCGATATCACCTTTATATGGGGCAATGGCAAATACGGTGTACACAAGCAGCGCGATCAGGATGGCATTAATGGTATAGCGCACGGGCCGGGTTTCCAGGCTGCGGTAATATTTAGCCTGTTGCTTTGCCAATTTCTGTTCCGTTTTTGGCATCGCCTTGATTGCCAACGCCCGCTCTTTCCTGGCGGTTTTCAATTGTTCCCGATCCTGCCGTTCTGCGGTGCGTCTCTGCTCTGCAGGCAGGTTGGTCAGTTCCAGGCTACGTGCTTTGCGTTTTTCGCGGTCGGCCAGGAATTCTGCTTTAACCTTTTGTTTCCATTCACTACTTTTGAACATGGCTGCGCTCCTTTTTATTATTAAGCAGGGTGATGATTCCCGGAATGAGTCCCAGGTTAATCAAAATCAGAAGGTTTTCGATGGCGTCTTTACTGACTTTTCCCATCGAAAAGCAATAGGCCTGCTGGAAGCGCAGGTTTTGAATGAAGTAAACATTATTCGCCTTAATCGGCTCTTCACGCCAGAGATAGTATTTCCTGACCATCATCAACAATCCGTTGATCACGCGCCCAAAACCGCCCAAGTATCTGCTCTGGGCAACTGTATCCTGCATGCCCAGTTTGACATTCCGATCCCACAACGGCGCTGGTAACGGTTTGCCGTAAAGGTTGGCAAAATCAGAAGCGGAAACAGCCTCAACGGCGCCGCTCAAATAGGGTCTGATCAACTGCTCAGCGTAGGGGTTTTCAAAATGCTGACCGGTCTTGATGCACCCGGCCGAAAGACGAATGTCCCTGGATGAAGCCCCGACCCGGATTTCGTACTCGCCCGTTTCGACAACCCACCTTTTTTCTCCAATATGATAGAAGGCAAAAGCGTGGTCGTCCAATTCAATCTGGAAAGTTTCCCCGGCCCCCGGCTGGATGTATTTCTTCTGGAAGCCTTTCAGCTCCTGCTCCGCGCGAAAAATGCGGCTCACTTTTTTGCTGACGTAAACCTGGGCAATCTCCGCCGCTGCGACCGTTCCCGTGTTTTTTACCCGGAAAGTGACCGTATTCCCATTTATGTTCAAATCTGAATACTCAAAGGTGGTGTAGGAAAGCCCATGCCCAAAGGGATAACGAACTGGTTTTTTCGCCGTGTCAAAGTAACGGTAGCCGATATAAATACTTTCGCGGTGTTCCGATGTTCTTTCCTGGCCCGGATAATAAGCGTGGGATGGAACATCCTGATAAAACAGCGGATAAGTTTCCGCCAGCTTGCCACATGGAACAGATTCTCCCACCAGCAAGGAAGCCAGCGCTTCGCCGCTCCCCTGTCCGCCGAGATAACCGTGCAGGATGGCCTTCACCTGGGGTTCAAATGGCAGTTCAACCGGAGAGCCGCCGGACAAGACAACAACGATATTCTGATTGACCTGGCATAACCTATCCAAAAGTTCGAGCTGTTCGACCCGCAGGTTCATATCCGCCCGGTCAACGCCTTCCGCTTCGCTGCCTTCATCAAGACCGAGAAACAGGATCACAACATCCGCGCTTTTGGAAAGGTCCAGCGCTTCCCGCGCCAGCACCTCACTTCGACCGCCAAAGCGTTTAAAGCCCTGGCCGTATCCCACGATTGTGAGCCCTTTGTGTAACAAAGCATCAAGGGCATTATCCAGAAAAGTCGGTTCGATCAGCGAACTGCCAGCCCCCTGGTAACGAGGCGTTTTGGCAAAATCACCAATGACTGCCATGCGCGCATTCCTGTTGAGCGGGAGCAGGTTGTCCTCGTTTTTAAGCAGTACCATTGAGTGTTTGGCAAATTCAATTGCTTTCTGGTGGTGTGCTGCGTAATCCACCTGGGTTGGCTGCTGCTTGTTTTTCTCTGATTTCAAAATCAGGCTTAATAGCCTGTCCACCCGTTCATCCACCAGCTGCTCTGGGATGATCCCGTCTTTGATAGCTGCGATAACCTCGAGATCCGTCACTCCACCGGCGGAGGGCATTTCCAGGTGATTCCCGGCGATCAGGCCCGCCACCCGGTCGTGGTTGCCGCCCCAATCCGTGACCATCACGCCGTCAAAGCCCCACTCATCCACCAGAATTTCTTTAAGCAGGTGCTGATTTTCATTGGCATGTGCGCCATTAATCTTGTTGTAGGAACTCATCAGGCTGCCCGGCTTGCCCTCGGTGACCGCGAACCGAAAGCCTTCCAGGTACAACTCCCTCAGCGCGCGCTCGTCGACAACCTCATCAATCGACATCCTGAGGTGTTCCTGGCTGTTGACAGCAAAATGCTTCGGGCAGGCAGTTACCCCGGTATCCTGAATACCGCTGATCATAGCTGCGGCCAGCTTACCAGAGAGGTAAGGGTCTTCTGAAAAATACTCAAAATTCCTGCCGCACAGCGGGTTGCGTTTTATATTCAGCCCAGGCCCAAGGATGACGCTGACTTGTTCTTTCAGACATTCTTCCCCAAGTGTGCGCCCCACTTCCACCAGCATATCCACATCCCAACTGTTAGCCAGGGCTGCCGCTGTTGGAAAACAGGTCGCGGGAATGCTCTTGTTTAGCCCAAGGTGGTCTGCCTTGCCGCCTTGTTTCCGCAAGCCATGCGGGCCATCGGTAAGCATGATTGAAGGAACGCCCAGCCGACTGACCGGTTTGGTGTTCCAAAAATTACCCCCAGAGAGCAGCGAGGCTTTTTCTTCAAGCGTCATCCTTTCGATCAGTTCTTTATTTTTAAGCATGCTCACCTTTTCTCTCAGGGTTCAGACCTTTGAGATTGTTAAAAAGCAATCAGAGGCCGGGTTGTCAGTGTGGCAGTCAAAGGCAGCGAATGAGAAGTCTGATCCACCACGAGAGAAATTTTACCCTATTTACCTAGTGAGCGCTAGGTAAATAGTAAAAAATGACATATAATGGGGATATGGAAAACATAAATGAAGCAGCGAAACCCAAAAGGGTCAGGCGAGACCGCCGTGAAGAAATCCTGGAAAAAGCCACCCACCTTTTTGCTGAGTATGGCTTTCAGGGAACAACCCTCTCTCAGCTTTCCGCAGCCCTGAGCTTGACCGAAGCGGGCATTCTGCACTATTTCCCCAGCAAAGTGCATTTGCTGGAGGGCGTACTGGAATATCATGAACAAAAAGAAGTTGAAAAATACGCCGGGCAGATTGAAACGCAGCAAACCAATGCGGCGGAACTGTTCGGGTTACTGGAGCAGCTTTGCGCTGAAAACGAGAAAATCCCCGGCTTGATACAGCTTTTCACTGTGCTGGTCAGCGAGAGCATCCGCAGCGATCACCCATCGCATGCCTATTTTGTGGATCGTTACCGGCGCGGCCGGGAAATTTATGTAGCCCAGTTTATAAAGCTAAACTGGGGCCAATTTCGGCAGGGTGTCAATCCGGATGAACTGGCTACCTTGATCATGGCAGTGATGGATGGTTTGCAAATCCAGTGGCTGCTTGACCCCCAAAAAGTGGCAATGGTCAAAACCTTTCAATTGTTTTCAAAGATCATAGTTAATTACCTGGAAAAAACTAGGTAGGATTGCGGACTATTGCAATCTGACATCCTGTAATACGTACAATGATTCGTCTATTACATAATTGAAGAGTGCCCCCACCCACAGGGCGCAAAGAACGCGAGCGAATTCGAATCGCTGTTTGGGCCTTATCATCCTTCGATAGGGTGAGAGGGCCGGAGGGAAATCAAAAACGCCCGTAAAGGCGTTTTTTATTGTGCCCCCAAGGGGCCACGTATCAATTATGTGTTGAAAGCTTGAGAGGGTGAAATTCTATACGTTAATCAGGTACCAGTTTTTCCAGCTCTTTCAACAACAGTGGCACGCTGATTGCAGCCGCTGACCAGATCCGATCAACTTTTATATCCCCGTATTCATGCGCCAACACATTGCGTTGGCCAATGATTTGCCGCCAGGCAATTTCAGGATGAGCATCCTGGAATTCATCCGAAACATGGTTCGCGGCTTCGCCAATGATCATCAGGGAACGCTCGATTGCATAACGAACCATGTTATTTTGAACAAATTTGGCGTAAGGAATACCTTTGAGAAAGGCGGCAATCTGCCTGGCCTCCTCTCGCATATCCCATAAATAAGCCAGGTCACGTTGCTCAGGCCGCATACACTACCTGAGCCGTATTGAGAATCTCGCGCTTACGATAAGGATTGCGCAAAGCGTCTTTTTCGAGAATGTCCACCGGACGGCTGAAAATACCCTGCAATTCAATTTGCATCTGCGCCATATCAAACAGGCTGATTTCTGCATCCGGGGTAAATGTCACCAATACATCCACATCGCTTTGAATGGAAAAGTCGTCACGCAAAACAGAACCAAACAACGCAAACTCCACCACCTGCCAGCGCTTGCAAAAGGCGACAATTTCTTGCTGCGGTATGGCTACATGAACGGTAAGCATGAATAAATTATACAATACCCTGACCACATAAACGCATAACTTCCTGTGATTTTTGGCCCGAACGAAACTCGTTGGCAATTGTGGTGTCGATACAACATTCTTCGCAAATTTAAACAATAAAAGTCTGGCAAAACCAGGCTCTCATTGCGAAGCATTCTTTTGAGACTATACCCACCCAAAAGGCGCAAAAAGCGCAAGCGAATTACCCAAGGGGTATGATATCGAACATCGTCATCAACGTGGATCACTGTTTGGAAACAAATGATCGCCTTACGGCGGTCAGAGTTGTGCCCTCCAAGGAGCCACGTATCAATTATGTGTTGAATCATTGAGAGGGTGAGTGTTTTTTCAGAAACGAGGGGCTCAAACGCTTCGTTGAGCGAGAAAATTCATCTTTCGATTGCAATCTCCTCGGGGTTGACCACATTATCACCGGTCGTTCACAAACATCAGGTGTTATTTCCCGACAAGTCGGGACACCTGCCCCATGACAACGGGACATCCGACGCGGTATAGTGAATCACTTTCATCCTTATCGTTGTTTAATCCAGAGGAGATTCGTATGCGAAGTTTTCTAAGATGGCTGGGTATTGGCCTTGGCAGCCTGGTTGGATTGGTCCTGTTGGCCGGACTGGGAGCGACCATCAAAGCCAATGTTCAATTGAACAAGACTTACTCCATCTAGGTCGAAACAATAACCATCCCCATTGACGCCGCCTCGATTACACGCGGCAAACAATGGGTGACAAGCGGCGACTGCATTCATTGTCACGGCAGCGACCTGGCAGGGACCGTCTTTTTAGAAGACCCGCTGATCGGGGCAATACCGGCTCGCAATCTAACGCCAGGTCTCGGCGGTGCGGGGCGCGAGTTCACGGATGCAGATTGGGTGCGCGCCATCCGGCATGGAATTAACCCCAAAGGACGATCGCTTATTATCATGCCATCCAATGACTTCTACCATTTCAGTGACCGCGACCTGGGTGATATCATCGCTTACCTTAAATCGCTGCCCCCCGTCGACAAAGAATGGCCCGAACCCGAATTTGCCCCTTTTGGGAAAATCCTAATCGGCGCGGGTGCCTTTGGCAGTGTTTTCGAAGCCGAAAATATAAACCACAGCGCAGCGCGCCCATCCGCCCCGGTGGAGGGTCCGACCGCCGCATACGGTGAATATCTGGTTGAAGTCAATGGCTGCCGCATGTGTCATGGTGAGGATTTGACCGGGGTAAAAAATCCCCCCAACCCAGCCGCGCCTGCCGTGCCGGGTCTGGTCGCGGGCAGTGAAGTGGCTTTTTGGTTCGAAGCGGATTTTATCCAGACGCTCCGCACAGGTACCACTCCCTCTGGTCATCTCCTGACCGATTTCATGCCCTGGAAACAATTTCGAAACCTGAGCGATGACCAGCTCAAGACCATCTGGCTCTACCTGAGATCACGATCCATGCAGTAGCCTCTCAGTCGGAAAGTATCTTTTACTACAACAGGAGAAACCATGACAATTGACATCTTGCCTTCATTCACCGATGGTTGGGCGGCTGTTGCCGCAGGGATCTCGGGCTTGCTGGCCTTTGCTTTTATTATCCTATTCTTTACCGTCGGCCAACCTTTTGGCACCCTGAATGATATTTTCATCGGTCTGGCGGCGATATTGAGCGTGGTGTTAGCGTTGAAATTATTTCCCGGGCATTATGCGCAGTCGCTGCTCCTCAGCCAGGCTGGGCTCGGGTTCGCGATCTTGGGAGCACTCCTTGTCCTGGTTGGCTCGACCCTGGCCATCACGGGTCTCAAGGGCTGGTTTCTATCGGGACTCTACATGGCGGTTGGGAATGCTTTGATTGGCTTGTGGCTGCTCGGATTGAATTACTCCGCCTGGCGGAATCATTCCCTGCCTGACAGCCTGATCATTTTTGGATTGCTGAGTGCTGTAATCCTGGCGCTGGGTTTGGTGGCTATTCCCGGGATCTTCCGTGGGATAGACCACCAGGAGTACGAACCAACCGTCATTAATATTATTTGGTGGGCTGGCTCCCTGGGATATCTGACCCTTTATCCTCTCTGGTGTGTTTGGCTGGGATGCCTGCTCTTCTCAAGCGGCACAGGGTAACCAGGGCTGGCGCAACGTGTGGAAATAAGGCTATACTATCTTTGATGACCGACGAACAAGGCTCCTGGAACCTCACAGATTTTCAGAAAACCCAACGGCGCAAGCTGGTTGATAGCCTGTGGGCCGTGCTGCTGATCGCTGCCATCGCGATCTTGATCGTTTCCCTGCCTGGCTATGTCCACTTTGCCACCAATCCCCAATTCGACCTGGTGGAGGCCTCGCCGGCATATCTACAGGTTGTGCAGTTCGCGAGCGCGCTGGCTTCCTTGTCGACAGTCTGCCTTTCGATCCTCTTGGCTGCCTTCCTTTTCCGGCGTAAACGAACGGAAGCGATGGCGGTTTTTGTTTCGTTTTACCTGCTGGGCTACGGTGTCATCATGGGCGGATCGTTGGAAGCATTGAATGCCTTTCAACCTGGAAAGTTTTCTTCTTTAGTCGTTGCCATTCAATCCGCGCTGTTTACAACGCCTTTCATGTTCATCTTCTGCCTGTTCCCCAGCGGGCGTTTTGTCCCGCGCTGGTCGCTGTGGATAGCTCTGGCAAGTTTGATTTACGTTCCCCTGGGCTTTTATCTGCCGCTCTCAGATTTGTTCAGCTTCAAGACCCCTCTCTCCATCCTGGCTGGGGGAGGGTACTTTGTCTTTGTCAGCCTCGGCATATACGCGCAGATCCACCGCTATCGTCATGTTTCCACCACGCAGGAACGTCAGCAAACCAAATGGTTTCTCTACGGCATGGTCATCTGGCTGGCATTTTCCATCCTCATCTCCATTCCATATATCGTTCTCCAAAACCTGCCAACCGGCGCGCTAAAGCCCTGGTGGTCCTCCCTCAGCCAGCTTGGCTGGTTTGTTTCGCAGATGATTCTGCCGCTTTCCTTCGCTATTGCCATCCTGCGTTACCGTCTGTGGGATATTGACCTCCTTCTCAGCCGCACGCTGGTATACGGCGCACTGACAGCCGTCATCATCAGCCTCTACATCCTGATCGTCGGCGGATTCAGCACACTCTTTCAATCCAGTGGAAATCTTTTCGTCTCCTTGCTGGCCACAAGTTTGATCGCGGTGCTGTTCCAACCGCTGCGCGAAGGTCTGCAGCACGCAGTCAACCGCCTGATTTACGGTGAAAGGGATAACCCCATTTCGGTTCTGACAAGATTAGGGGAACGCCTTGAAACAACCGTCGCACCGGATTCGATTCTCCCGACGATTGTCGAATCCATTTCCCAGGCCCTGCGTTTGCCCTTTGTCGCGATCCTGCTCAAGGAAGGCGCAGAATTCGTTCTGGCCGCGGACTATGGCAGCCCGCCCGCCTCGGACCTGGCCTGCGAACTGTTCCCGCTGAATTATCAGGCCGAAACGATCGGACGGATTGTTATTGCCAAGCGCACGGGCGAAGACTCCTTCACAGTTGGCGAAAAAACCCTGTTGGAAAATATCGCCCGCCAGGTAAGCGCCGCAGCATACGCGGTACAGCTGACGCGCGACCTGCAGCGCTCACGTGAACGCCTGGTAACCGCACGCGAAGAAGAACGCCGCCGCTTGCGTCGCGACCTGCATGACGGCCTCGGACCAACCCTGGCCAGCCTGACTTTGAAACTGGACGCCGCCCGCAACCAATTGAAACGGGATCCTGGGAAAACCGATGCGCTGCTCGGGGAATTAAAATCCCAAACACAGTCCGCCATCGAAGATATCCGCCGCCTAGTTTACAACTTGCGCCCGCCCGCGCTTGATGAACTTGGTTTGTTATCCGCCCTTGAAGAATATGCCGCCAATCACCTGCGCGCCGGATTAGCGGTGCGAATTGCGAGCAACGGTAATTTTCCCAAATTATTGGCAGCCGTCGAGGTGGCCGCCTACCGCATCGTCTGCGAGGCGCTGACCAATGTCTCGAAGCACTCCACTGTCACCGAATGCGAGGTCCGCTTGAATTTCAACGGCGGGCTGTCGATTGAAGTTGAAGATAACGGCCTCGGCCTGCCGGAGGGGATGCACAGCGGCGTGGGCATGTTCTCCATGCGCGAGCGGGCTGCCGAACTGGGCGGCACCTTCGCGATCCATTCCAGGGCTAGCGGCGGCGTCCACATCTCTGTCCATTTGCCTAGCGAGGTTTCAAGTGACGAACTCTGATACCACCCGCATTTTAATTGTTGACGACCATCCCCCTTTCCGTGAAGGCTTGCGCGCTCTGCTTAATTCGATCCCCGGGATGGAAGCCGCTGGCGAAGCGGCCAACGGTGAAGACGCAATCCGGGAAGCCGCCCGGCTCCAGCCAGATGTGATCCTAATGGATCTTCAAATGCCGGGTGTGAACGGGATTGAAGCTACCCGGCGCATTCATCAGTCCAGCCCGCACATTGGGGTAATCATCTTGACCATGTTTGAGGATGATGATTCGGTTTTTGCTGCCATGCGCGCGGGAGCGCGCGGCTATTTGCTCAAGGGGGCTGATCAGGCTGAAATTCTGCGCGCCATCCACTCGGTCCGAAACGGCGAAGCGTTGTTTGGACCCGGCATTGCGCGGAGGTTGATCAATTTATTCACCCAGATCCATTCCGGGTCTGCCCCTCTGTTCCCTGAACTCACCGAGCGCGAACGCGAAGTACTTGATCAGCTTGCGCGAGGGCTGAGCAACACCGAAATTGCCGCAACCCTGGTGATCAGTCAGAAGACCGTGCGCAACCATGTCTCAAATATATTCGGCAAATTACAGGTTGTGGATCGAGCGCAAGCCATTATCCGGGCACGGAAAGCAGGCCTGGGATGAAAGAAGGTTTAAACAAAAAGACCACGTGGAATCTATGTTCCATATGGTCAATATTGGTGCCCCCAAGCGAATTCGAATCGCTGTTTGGGCCTTGAGAGGGCCCCGTCCTGGGCCACTAGACGATGGGGGCGTCTGAGCGGGCTGTATTTTATCACTTGCCAGTCAGGCAGTCAACAACCAACACCCGCCTTTTCTCCATCGTCACCGGAATTGGATTAGAGAATCTCCATTGGAGCAACTCTCTGTCCATTTCGGTGTCTAACATTGAGGCGGACACTTGCCTCAATTGTCCCTGCGCGCGTCATTTCGCTTTCAGGGCCTGGTTTTTTTAAATCAATTGCCCTGTCTTTTTTGTGACAAACACCTTGTTCGCATGAGCATGGCTCATCTTTTTTGCCCATTTGTTGGTTTTTGAACGTAATTCACCTTTTCGAAAAAGACTTTCACCTTCGTGGTATTATTACCCCCGCTATTTTTGAAAGGAACCTATGACTGAATTTAAATCGAAACTACCAAATCACTTTGATTTGCCCCGCCGCATTAACCGCCTCGGTGAACTTTCCTACAACCTTTGGTGGGTCTGGAACCCAACCGCCCAGCGATTGTTTAACCACATCGACAATAACCTGTGGGAACAAGTCAACCACAATCCCATCCGATGGCTGCGCACAGTTCACCGTCCTTTGCTGAATGCCGCTGCCCAGGACCCGCTTTATCTGGATCTGTACGACCGTGTTTTTGCCGATTTTGATGGCTATCTCAACCGCCAGAACACCTGGTATGGCACAGCCCACCCCAAGGAGCAGAACCAGATCGCATACTTCTCCATGGAATTTGGCCTGCATGAAACTTTGCCGATTTACTCTGGCGGTTTGGGTGTGCTCTCCGGCGACCACTTGAAGGAAACCTCCGATATCGGTCTGCCGCTGGTGGGTGTTGGCCTGCTTTACACCGAGGGCTATTTCTCCCAGAAGATCAGTGAAGATGGCTGGCAGGAAGCCATCAACAACCCTCTCGATTTTGCCAACCTGCCCCTCAACCTGGTCCGCAAGGCCGATGGCAGCGAACTGACCATCCAGGTCGAATTCCCGGACGGCCCTGTCCAGGTCCGTATCTGGGAGCTGCGCATCGGTCGCACACCTCTGTACCTGATGGACACGAATATGGATGCCAACAACCCCTTCGTGCGCCAGCTCACCACCCGCCTCTATTGGTCCGATGTCAATCTGCGCATTATGCAGGAAGTTGTGCTCGGCGTGGGCGGTGTGCGTGCCTTGCGCGCCCTGGGTTTCAACCCATCTGTCTGGCATATGAATGAAGGCCATGCCGCCTTCATGACGATCGAACGGGCTCGTGAAATGGTTCAGGCGGGCAGCAGTTTTGCAGACGCCATGAATACCAGCAAGGCCAACAATGTTTTTACCACCCACACCCCTGTCCCGGCTGGAAATGATGAATTCCCGCTCTGGCTGATCGACAAGTACCTTGCCAGTTTGTGGCCCGAACTAGGTATCAACCGCGACCAATTCGCGGACCTGGCCCGCCACCAGCAGAATTGGGGTGAAACCTTCTCGATGCCTGTCCTGGCTCTCAAATATTCGAACGGGCGTAATGCCGTCTCCGAGCTGCATGGCGTTGTCAGCCGCGAGATGTGGAAAGAATTGTGGCCTGGCACCGAGGCTGATGATGTCCCGATCACCTATGTCACCAATGGGGTCCACACATCCACCTGGCTTGCGCGCCGTATGCGCCTGCTTTACGAAAAGCACTTTGGGACCGATTGGCTTGAACATCTTGATGACTTTGAGATGTGGGAAAAGATGGACAGCATCCAGGATAGCGAACTATGGGCGGTCCGTAACCATCTCAAACGCAAACTGGTCTTCTATATCCAGGAGCGTGCCCGCCAGCGTTGGATGAAGGGCGGTTTCCATCCTGTGCAGGTTGTTGCCAGTGGTGTCATGCTTGATCCTTACGTCTTGACCATTGGTTTTGCGCGTCGCTTTGCCACTTATAAACGCGCCAGCCTGATCACCAGCGAATTCGACCGCCTGTTGAATATCATCAACCAGCCAAACCGCCCGGTTCAGATCATATATTCTGGTAAATCCCACCCGGCTGATGAGCCCGGCAAGATGTTGATCCAGGAAGTCTACCGTGCCGTCAAAAAGGCTGAAAACGGTGGGCGTATCGTCTTCCTTGAGGATTACGATATGAACCTCGCGCGCTACCTGGTCCAGGGTGTCGATATCTGGATGAACACCCCGCGTCGCCCAAACGAAGCCAGCGGTACATCCGGCATGAAAGCCGCCCTCAACGGCGCCCTCAATTTTTCGGTTCTGGACGGATGGTGGCGCGAAGCTTACAATGGCGATAATGGTTGGGCTATTGGTCCGGATGCTGATTTGAAAGATGATGTTCAGGATGCCGCCGATGCCGAAAGCCTTTATGAAACCCTTGAAAAGGAAATCATCCCGCTCTATTACGGTGAGCGCGACGCAAACGACATGCCGGTCAAATGGGTGCAGCGCGTCAAGGAATCGATGCGTACCATTACACCCCAGTTCAGCACCCGGCGCATGTTAAAGGAATACGTCGAGCGCTTGTATCTGCCAGCCATGAATAAACCGTAAGTCACAGGGTAGAACAGCCAGTCAAATGACCATAAAAGGTTGGAGGCCCCCACGGACTTTCAACCTTTTTTCCTTTGCTGGATAATACCAGGGAGAAAACGCAATGGAATTTTTTCTTTCCCCCGACGCCTGGATTGGCGCTCTAACAATTTTCGGCATGCGCGTCAGCGACATGACCATGGATACCCTGCGCATGCTTTTTGTCATGCGAGGCCGTAAAGGCATCGCCTGGGTGCTGGGCTTTTTTCAATCCGCCATCTATGTGCTGGCGATCACATCGGTCTTGAGTCATTTGGACAACCCGCTCAACGTCATTGGTTACGCTGCCGGGTTCGCCACCGGCAACGTGATCGGCATGCTGATCGAAGAGCGGCTGGCCGTTGGCCATATCCACCTCAGCATCATCAGCCCGCGCCTGGGGGTCGCCATGGCCCAGGCATTAAGGGATGAAAACTACGGGGTGACAGAGATCCCGGCGCGCGGTAAGGATGGCATGGTCAGCGTGCTCTCGGTCAGTGTCTTGCGCAAGGATGTGCCGCATGTTCAAAAACTCGTTCATGAAAAAGACCCTGAGGCTTTTATCACCACCGAGGATGTGCGCACAGTGCGGCGTGGCTACTGGCGCGCATAAAGTGGTTTTGTTTTTCGATCATCAAAATTCCTGCCATGGGTATGCGCCTTTGTATTTGACCTGCCTCGCCGGTGGTTTATTTGGGTATCTTATGCTCAAATAAACCGCAATAAAACCCTTTTCGTTGTTAAAAGCAGAATATTACTGACTTTAGTTATTTTGGGAGAATATTGGTATGGCAAACGAATTAAAAGAAATAACCGCCGGCGAGCTTCACAAAAAGATCCTCGCCGGTGAGAAATTTACCATCGTGGATGTGCGTGAACCGTGGGAATTGAACTACGCCAGCTTGCGGGATGAGCGGGTGATCAACCTGCCCATGAGCCGCATCGGCCAGTTGTACAACCAAGCCTTTCCGGATGAATTGCGTTCGCCCGAAACGGAAATGGTCGTCATGTGCCACCACGGTGTGCGCTCGGCAAATGTGGTTTTATGGATGATGCAGGCTGGCTGGAAGAACGTCAGCAGCCTGGCAGGCGGCATTGCCGCCTATGCCCAGGCTGTCGACCCCCAGGTGGGGTGGTATTGATCCGCTTCTTTAAAACACAAACTGCCCATTGCGGTAGATTACATCCCCATCCACGGCAATTTCAGCATCATTGCGCATATCACAGATCATATCCCAGTGAATGACGCTCTTGTTCTTTGACCCGGTTTCGGGATACCCCGCCCCGAGCGCCATGTGGAAGGAGCCGCCGATTTTTTCATCGAACAGGATGTTGCCGGTGAATTTGTTGATCTCGAAATTGGTTCCGATCGCAAATTCTCCCAAAAAGCGTGCGCCTGGGTCCGAGGCCAGCATCTCGAGCAGGTATTTCTCATTCTTCGTCGCCTTGGCCTTTTCCACTCGTCCCTTTGAAAAGGTTAATTCGATCCCTTCTACTGCGACGCCATTATAAATGGCGGGATATGTAAATTTTACCCAGCCATTGACCGATTCTTCCACCGGGCCGGTATAAATTTCACCATCCGGCATGTTGTGGGTGCCGCACGAATTCATGAATGTGCGGCCCTTTACTGACAGGCTCAGATCCACATTGGGTCCGTTCAGGGTCACAATATTGTGCCCGGCCAGTTTCCCGATCATCTTTGCTTGTTCGGCTTCCACCGATTTCCAGTATGCCACCGGGTCGGCCTCATTGGCATGGCAGGCGCTGTAGACAAAATCTTCATAGGCGCGCAGGCTCATCCCACCTTCAACAGCATAACCTTCGGTTGGGAACAGTGTGGTCACCCATTTTAGCTGGCCGCTTGCGCCGCGGCGCATTTGTGTTTCCAATATGGAAGACAATGCTTTTTGCCGCAAACCCATCCTGGCAGGATCGATCCCGCCCAGGGCGCGCGGGTTGGTCTGGGAATGGATGCGGATGCGCGATTCAAATGTTTCATAGGCCAGTTTCATCAAGGGTGGCGCAAACTCCAGCTGCTCTTTACCGGCGCTGGTCAGGAATATCTCCATCTGGTCGGGAAAATCGAGCAGGACCTGCGGGTTTCCGCCCACCTGCAGGATGCGGCTGTACAGCGCTCTCACCAACGGTTCAGCCGCGGTGGTTGCTTCGATCAATACCCGGTCACCGGGTTGGATGCGGGCAGAATAATCTACAAGAACATTGGCAAAACGTTCGATCCGGGCATCGCTCACGGGATTCTCCTATGGAAGACGTGATAGGATTATACCAGCCCGCCGTTTCCGGTTCTATTTCAAAACCATAAAAGAACGACTCCTCCAGGTCAATTCCGCTGGAAAAGTAAATCATTCTTCGCTGGTATTTACATGGGGTTGTCTTCCCAAATGTGGGGATATTTTCCTTCAAGACTTGAAGAGATTTTCGCGTATCAAAAGGCTCCGGTTTCCTCGCATGTGGAGTTTTCCCGCGAAGCGGGAAAACTCCACAAAAATAAAATTCTATTGTTGAGGAGAAACTCATGAATACTGCCTCTCATTATTGCCCCCCCGTCAAAACTTTGGAATTTCGATGTAATGCGTCAACATGGTTGGCAGGTTATACACTGCCACCACCACCAGCCCGGCCACCAGCAGTGTGAGCAGCCATTTATTGCGCACTTTTTGGAGCAGCGCAGCAGATTGTAGGGCAATCAAGGGGTAGGCCTGCATCACATAAGTTGCTTTCATGGTGTCGCCATCTCCCGAATGGGGATAGCTCATGACAAACCACAAAAAACCTGCGACTGAAAAAAGCGTGGCAAAACCGACCAGACCCAGTTGGGCATTTTGCGGGACACCTGGCATTTGCCAAAAATGGAGAATCGCAAAAAATGCATACAAAAATCCTCCCACCAGCAGCAGGCTCACTGGAATGGATATGATATTCACTCGACGCAGGTAACCGTTGAAGGTAAAGCGGTTGCTCTCCATCCAACCCGGCAGTTCTCCATTATTTTTCTTCAGCCATTTCTGAAGCTGGGCTCCGCTCATGAACTCATCGGTGCCTTTGTTTTTGATCGAGATCAGGAAATATGCGTGATAATCGCCCCAAAAATCGCTATACATGATCGGAAAAAATTGGTTGGACAGGCTGGGTCGCACCGGGTCCACGAACAGCATGCCATTATCGCTTCCTGTAAACAAGGCCAGGTTTTTGACGATACTGGTTTGAGGTTTACGGTTAAAGGCCGTGAAAGTTCCGTATTGGGAATACAGAAAGAAGTAAAACCAGCTTCCTACCACAAAAGCCAGTCCTGTGATCAAAACCAGGTTGTGCAGCTGAGCCTTTGCGTGTTGCATATCTCCACGCATAATGATGAGTACGCTGCAGATCAGTGCCGGGAAAAGGAAAAACGCCCACTGCCGTGCCAGCACCGCCAATCCCAGGGCCAGACCTAGCATGAAAAGGTTGCGGGGCCGGTCATCCCTGTCGATGAAAACATACGCTGAAAGTGAAATAATAAAGACGACAAAAAAAGCCAGGTAAGGTTCCCCGCGCATTTGGGCAAATGTCTTGTAATAAACCGGCATTAACCCCAGCAATCCCAAAGACAACAGTTTGAAGCGTTCCTGTCCGGGAAAGATCTGGTCGCACAGGCGCAGCATGTACCATGTCGTGCCCAACGATAGAATGATATTGAAAAGTTGGCCAACCTTGCCCGCCCACCATGTATCAGCCCCCGCCAGCATGGCTACCGCCGGGATTAAATAAGGAAGTGGCGGCGAGAAATATTCACGGCTTTCTCCCTTGATCGCTAGGTGTCCCTGCGAAATGGCCGTGACGTTCTTGAGATGTTCGGGAATGTCATAACCCACGTAAGGACTATGAAGGAGGGCATTCACCACCACCAGCAGGTTGATGGCAGTGTAAATGGCGGCCAGCCACCAGGAAAATCGTCCATTAATGCGGAAAACTTTGAGAAAACTGGTCATTTTGATCTCGCTTGAAGCATATTTGCAGTAAAAAAGCATCTTCCCATCAAAAAACATCAATCGAGTTGGTTTCTTCAGGAATGAATATATCCTCCCTTTTCCCAAAAAACCATCTTGATTGATTTTGTCGGAAACGCCACGACTGAATTTTTGTTGGCAAAAAAATTACGCGCCAAGTATAGCATAGAGGGAAAATAGGATGAAATTAGCTTTTTCGCGGGCTGTCTTTTATGTTTACGTTTTATAATGAATACATGCCCGCCTTCCACTTTATATACCCGGTCGAGGTGCGTTATTCCGATCTGGATCCGCAGGGCCATGTCAATAACGCCCGGTTCCTATCCTACATTGAACAGGCGCGGATCCATTATTTGCTCAAGTTGGATCTGTTCAGCGTAGAGCAGTCCTTCCTGGATGTGGGCGTCATCATCGCGGATGTGCACGTTACCTTTTTTGCGCCGGTGTTCTTCGGGCAGCAGGTGCAGGTCGCGCTTGGGGTCACGCGCCTGGGAAATAAATCGCTGACCATGGAATACCGCCTGTTCGATGCCCAAACGGATGCGGAGTTGGCAGTGGCATCTACCGTGCTGGTGACGTTTGATTACCGCTTGAACAAGTCGATCCCGATCCCGGATTATTGGCGAAAAACGATATCTGAATTTGAGGAATTATTATGATTGTCGAGGAACAACATGTCACTCCCATCCATTAACGGACCTTATTTGACGCAGTTCCTGGTGGATCTGCTGAACACACCTTCACCGACCGGTTTCAGCGAGGCCGGCATCGCCTTTGTTGAAAAAACACTCAAAAGTTTCCCGCAGTTGGCGCTCTCGCGCACCCGTAAGGGTGCGCTCGTGGCGCGCTGGGAGGGAAAAAAGCCGGATGCCCCGCGCGCACTGACCGCCCATGTCGACACGCTTGGGGCAGTGGTCAAAGAGATAAAATCCAATGGCCGCCTCAAGCTGTCCCGCATCGGCGGGTTGCTGTTGAACGGGGTCGAAACCGAAGGCTGCTGGGTGCTGACCAACAGCGGCGGCAGGGTGCGTGGTTCGTATATGTTTGAAAAAGCCTCTTCGCATGTCCACGGTGCTCTCGTCAACGACACAAAGCGCACCGAGGACAACATGGAGGTGCGCCTGGATGCGCGCACAGTCTCGGCTGATGAGACCCGCGTCCTGGGGATCCAGGTGGGCGATTTCGTCAGCTTTGATCCGCGCGTCGAGGTGACGGATGGCTTCATCCGTTCGCGTTTCCTGGATGACAAGGCCTGTGTCGCTGCCATTGTGGCCTCGATCAAGGCTCTTACTGACGCTGGTCTTCAGCCTGTTCAAAGCGTGTATTTCCACTTCAGTAATTACGAGGAGGTTGGCCACGGCGCATCTGCGGGCATCCCTCATTATGTGCATGAATTGCTGACGGTGGACATGGCTGCCATCGGTGATGGTCAAAACTCGGATGAGTACAATACCACCCTGTGCGTCAAGGATAGCGGTGGACCATATCACCATGGTTTCAGCCAGAAATTGCGCTCCCTGGCTGAGAAAAATGGCATCCCCTATAAGACCGATATTTACCCGTATTACGGTTCGGATGGCGAAGCCTTCTGGCGCGCGGGCGGCGATGTGGCAGTGGCGTTGATCGGGCCGGGCGTTGACGCCTCTCACAATTATGAACGCACCCACGTGGATGCGCTCCTGGCGACCACCAACTGGATCAGCGCCTACCTGTTATCGGAGTGAATCCATTGGTCCACGCCTGATGCCGGATTATTAAATTTTACGCTCTTGTGAACCAGGTAACCATTTTCTGCAAAAATTGAACTGGGTTATGCTTCAAAGTGTCCGGAAAATAAAATTCTCTGAAAGATCAGCCCGAGGAGACCGCCATGCTATTGGATGCTGCTCTGCCCCCTGCCCCGCTTTCTGATGTCCCTCGCATTGCCAGGGCTGCCGAAGCCACCGGCTTCGCCGCCATCTGGACCACTGAGACCCATCATGATCCTTTCCTGCCGCATGCCCTCATCGCCGAGCACACAAAACGCCTTCAATCCGGCACCGGCATCGCGGTTTCTTTTGGGCGCTCACCCACCACGATCGCTTATACAGCCTGGGATCTGGCTGCCCAATCCAAAGGGCGCTTCATCCTCGGGCTGGGTACCCAGGTCAAAGCTCATATCGAACGGCGTTTTGGGATGGAATGGCCCGCTTCAGTCACTGGCAAGCTGCGCGAGCAGATCCAGGTGATGCGGGCCTTGTGGGATACCTGGCAGAACGGCACACCCCTCAATTTTCGTGGCGAATATTACAGGATCACGCTTATGTCGCCTTTTTTCAACCCCGGCCCTAATAATTATCCGGAAATCCCCATTTACATCGCCGGGGTTAACGCCGGGCTGGCCAAACTGGCAGGTGAGATGTGCGACGGCTTTCATGCCCATCCATTTAATACGCCCCACTACCTTCGTAATGTCATGATCCCGGCGATTGTTGATGGAGCCTCCAAAACCGGTCGTATCCGATCTGATGTCGCCGTGGCCGTCTCTGTTTTCGCTGCCACAAACTCAGCCGAACTGGAATTTTGCCGCCAATCGGTTTCTTTTTATGCTTCCACGCCATCCTATCGACCAGTGCTTGAATACCACGGCTGGCTGGAAGTGGGTGAAAAACTTTCGGCCCTGGCTTCGCGCGGGCAGTGGGCAGATATGCCAGCCCAGATCACTGATGAAATGCTGGCCGAGTTCTGCACCCAGGCCAGCACCCCGGTTGAAATGGCTTCCGCCCTCAAACAGCGTTATGCAGGCGTCGCCGACCGCATCGCCATCTACCTGCCTTTCATTCCCGGCGACAAGGACCGCTTCTGGCGGAAAATGGCCGGCGAATTTAACGTGAAGGAATAAAAAGCGATGGACCGTGTTGAAGATTTGCTCTTGGCAGCCATCTCGCTGGCTGCCAGCGCGCGCAATCATGGTAATCACCCGTTTGGGGCGTTGCTGGTTGGCGAAGATGGCGCCATCCTGCTAAAGGCGGAGAATACTGTCATCACCGCCTCCGATGCGACCGGTCATGCTGAGTTGAACCTGGTGAGGATGGCCTCGGCCCAATTCACCAGGGAACAGATTGAACGGTCCGTTCTCTACACCAGCACCGAACCGTGTCCCATGTGTTCGGGGGCCATCTTTTGGAGCGGCATAAGCCGTGTGGTTTACGCCCTCAGCGAAGAACGGCTTTACGCCATGACTGGCGACTCGCCCGAAAGCTTGAAACTATCTTGCCGTGATGTGTTTGCCCGCGGGAGCCGCCAGGTACTCGTAACTGGTCCGCTTCTCGAAGATAAGGCCGCCCTGGTGCACGAAGGCTTTTGGTAGTGGTCTGATCAATACGGAGGAAATGAGGGCTCTGGGTGTTAAGGCTTTTTCGCTCCGCATGCTCCTGGCGGAGAGCAGCGCTCTCTTGCCACCCGGCAGTTAAAAGCCCCTCCCCGGCGAGAGTTTTTCTGATTTTTTTCAATCAATTCTCGCTGGGGAGGGATTGGGGTGGGGGCGGGAAGGTTTGAGTGAACAAAGATCAATGACTCACCTTGGAAGATTAATTTCGGGGTGAGTCATGTTTCTTCATCGAATAACTCGTTTCGCGCCTATTTGCGCACGAACAACCCCAGGTGGTTGGCAACAGCCCGCTGCTGACCCTGTACGTTGCTATCGATCGGGGAATTGAGCACCAGCGGCTGCTTATCCGCTCCCTGTACCACCAGGGATGTTGAACCACCGCCATCCAGGTTCATGCCGGTATAAACCCCGTAATAGATCATCAAGGCGGCCAGCTCGGTAAAGTATATACCCTCGCTGTACCCGGGTTGGCGACCATCAACCACCATCAGTATCAATCTACGGCCATTCTGGCTGAGACCCAGCGCCGAGCGCGGGTTCAGCAGGGTGGCATCCAGTCCCTTGGCCGGTTTCCCATTGGCGACCAGCAAGCGGTCGCCCGAAACTGCGTGCAATGGATTGCCTGGCGCAATGTTGATCGTGCCAACATTTTTACGGTTGACGTAGAATGTGGTTTCACCGCCGCCGGTGTTATAGACCGTACCGCCGGAGGCTGCGAAGCCATTGGGCTTGACCGGGTCGCTGCCCAGTCCGCATCTGTTGGGGATGTTCTTGGGATAAGTAAAACCATCACCATTGATGGCGATCTGGACGCCAAATTCCTTCAGGAATTTGGCTGTGGTTCGGGTGCACAGCGGGGCGGCTGATCCACCGCTGGGTGGTGTGACCAGGAATGTAGCCTTGCTGACATTCAGGTCGATGGCGATGACATGGATCATCAATTTGCGCGGTGTTTTGCGCACATCGCGCACGTAGGTGACACCTGGCGAGAGAATCTGTTTAAGAGGTATCGCCGGAGGAGGTGGTGGCAGTGGTGGTGGGGGGGGCGGAGGTGGTGGCGGTGTGGGCGGTGTGTATGGGGGTAGGTGGAAGCGTGTTCGCAAAGCCTCGGCTGTACCGTTGAAATAGTTCAGGTCAATACTGGCGCTCTCTGCGCCATAGGCCAGGCCATCACCGTTGGATGTGTACTGCCAGAATAACCATTCATTGGCCGCCCATGGTTTTGGGATATTGGGTTTGGCGACGTTGTAATTGGCCATCCACAGAGGGTACTGGTGGAAGTATTCCAGGTTTTTTGGTTGTGTCAGCGCGTTGGGAGCATGGTCGCGCCAGTAATAATAACCGGTGTAGATGCCGATTTCTTTTTTACCAACCAACACCTTGAGGCGCTCAAGGCAAACATACCAGTTCTTCCAGCCTGTATATAACCCCTTGTAATTCTCCTCCAGGTCTAGGAACATTGGCAGTTCGCCCAGGTCGTTGCCGAGTGCCTGCACCCACAATTCTGCCTGGCGCTTGGGGTCGGCCCGGCTGTCGTAAAACCAGTACGAACCGCGTGGAAGACCGGCGCTCTTGGCATCCCGCCAGTTTGCCTTCAGATCGCGGTCGATCCACAGGTTTTGGCCTGCGCGGATGATGACATATTCCGCCAGCGAGCGCATCGTGACAAAGTTGATCCCTTCCGGTGTTTCGATTGCGTTTTGGTAAAAGCTGACATCTGGTCCTATGGCATTGCTCATGAGGCTCTCCTCGAGATTGGCTTGTCAATCAGCGCGCTGCGCAGCTTGTAGTGGCCGGTTGTGCATGCTGACTTCGTTGGGGTTTGGAATCTCTGCAGACCATGTGCTATAGTATTATGCGTATATTAGTTATCGTAGCATAAATAATGCGTTTTCGTAAAGGCATTTGGGCTCTTGCTGCCAATAAATCCGGGTAAAGGAAAATGTGATTGGCCGGGTTTACCCGCCTATGCCATCACGGTCGATATCCTTGTCTGGCAACCCAATTGTTCGTTTTCCGCAGCCTCGCAAAATTACGACCTGTTACTGATCTTCATAAGGAGCCCCCATGACAACCATGATCCACCAGCGTGTAGCCTCCGCCCGGAGCGGCGAAAACCCGACCGTGCTGTGCAAAATGGATTCCGGTTGGGCTGTTTTTGGCGATGTGCAGGTGCTGAATGGCTACTGCCTGCTCTTGCCCGATCCCGTGCCCGCCGATTTAAATGCTTTATCCATCCCGGATCGCGAATGTTTCCTACGCGATATGACCATCATTGGTGATGCCCTGCTGGAGGTGACCGAGGCGGCGCGCATCAATTACGAGATCCTCGGCAACAGTGAAAAGGCCCTGCATGCGCACATCATCCCGCGTTACGATGCTGAGCCGGAAGATCTGCGAAAAGGCCCGGTCTGGTTCTATGATTGGTCACAGGCTCCCCATTTTGACCCGCTAAAGCACAGGGCACTTTTTGAGAATATCCGTGCCGCCATCCTGAAGCGCATCATTCCTGGCTGAGTGCTTTTTCGTCATTGTGCAGGCGGTTGGCGCGCCCGATCAGGGGCAGGGCTGGTGCCAGCAGTGATCCGGCAAAAATGATCGCGGTTTGCACCGACCACAGGCTCACCATGCCGGCCAGCGGGCCGCTTGCAATCTGGCCGATCGCATCCACCTGGCCAGACATCGAGATGACGGTGGCGCGCGTATCCGAATCCAGTCGTTGGTTGACCC
>Ga0172368_10001464_pt1 | contig 32196 bp, 30 predicted proteins | sample Lak11m_FD_114540 | JGI IMG/M metagenome (GOLD analysis project Ga0172368, IMG submission 114540) | Freshwater microbial communities from Kabuno Bay, South-Kivu, Congo - kab_022012_11m | ecosystem: Environmental > Aquatic > Freshwater > Lake | place: Democratic Republic of the Congo: South-Kivu...
AAACCACCCTTGGCGCACTTATGGGAAAAAACTAAATGGCAATCCTGTCTTAGCAGTCGATCGTTAGGACATCTCTATTTAGCCACCATTAGGACATTTCTATATGGCCTTGACAAGCCTCTGTTGGCTCCAAGCCAAAACCAAGAGCAACATTTCCACAGGCGGAAAGAGAAATTAAAATTACAAATACATAAATGGATTTATAAATCAATTTCATTCGGATCATATTACTTCTTACAAACATCAGTTTTGATTACCTTTATCAAGCGATCAGCCAATATTATTTCACCTCCAGGTGTCAGATGGATGGCTGAATTTGTAAAATCTCCCATGGGAACGATATCCCAAAGATCAACATACTTCCATTTATGACCACTGCTGTAATTTGAAAGGTAATTCCGATACTGATCATAAGCCCAACGAGGATAGTAAAAATTATAACGAATGTTGCTATTCTCTCCACTGCTGATAAGAATTGGCTCATTGACCAATATTATTGGGACATCTCCTGCAATTCTTTCACCAGCAGCCAGTACATCAAGAGCCAATTCATCTTCTCTTAATTCGGGTGGCACCATATTTTGAAAAACCAGTTCATTTTCCAAATCTATCCGGGCGTGTTCATAGTCTGTTGGATAGATCTGGTCTATTAATGTTGCCGACCACAAAACTCCATAAAACTGTAACCGAAGAAGGTCCGCCAGTGCACGCCGCTGTCCTATAATACTTTTATCATAAATGTTTAACGAAGATCTTGATTGATCAGCCAATCCCAATTGCAATTCATAGTCTCTTGAGATCTGATTGATAAAATCTTTATTATTAGCAACCAGAGGTGACGTGAGTTGCTTGTCATTTGGAAATGCTTCCAAAGTAACAAGCCAAATAATCAGATCTGGCTTGTATTGCATAGCCTTCGCAAGGATCATTACATCTTTGGTCAGTGATAATGTAGGATAACCAAGGTTGAATACATTTGCAGAACGACCATCACAAATTAAGTTTTCAGCTCCAAGTAAACCAGAAATTGTTTCTTCAGGTTTTAATAAAATTCCCCAAGTTGATGAATCACCAATTACAAAAACTCGAAATTCATCAGACTTGATTCTATCCCCACTGACAACATGAGAAGCAAACATGGCATCCAAATTATCCAAACTAAAATTGTAGGCTTGAGAAGGGTTTTCACCAAATGGTAATCGTAATCGACCAGGGAAAATATGGTTATAAAGAGATAATCTCCCGATACTGCTTGAACCGGTTGCGGTAAACACCAAGTTTATAACAAGAAATAGGACAATACCTTTAATTAGAACCATCGAAATACGGATCTTGTTAATGTCTAATTCCTGATTTTTATTATCAACAGGTTTTATAGCCATAGTCATCCAAATAATTTGAGTAGAACTTGCCAGGCCATTAACGGAGTTGTCGTTATAAAAAACACCCAACCTACAGCAACAAAGTTAAATGTTAATACAATTCCTGAACCTTTGACAATCCATTTCTTTATTGATGTAGAAGCCCAATTTTCTATTCGAGTATTAAAGATACTGCTCCACCGATTGTGAATGAACAGCCCCAGTCCATGCCACGCACCCCATAAGACAAAGTTCCATGTTACCCCATGCCAAAGTCCGATCAATACCATCGTGCTCATTTGAGTCATAAATATAATCGTAGGAACAGCCAGTCTTCTTTCTCCGGATCGCAGACTACGCGTAAGGGGGTTAAAGAAGTATGACCTAAACCACTGGGTAAGCGTCATGTGCCAATTATTCCAAAATTGGGTTAAATTAGGTTTCAGATAAGGAGATGCAAAATTTTCAGGCAATTTCATCCCTAAAAAATGTCCAATGCCTATAGCAATATCCGTATACCCACTAAAATCAAAGAATATCTGAAATGTAAATGCATAGAGACAAACCCACATCCAACCAGAAAAACGTATCTGGAGGGCATTCATACTGTTTAAAGCAATTATCGCAAGCAAGTCCGCGAAAAAGAATTTCTTAAATAACCCAACAATAATTCTTTTCCCACCGACTCCAAAGATTTCTGCTTTATCAGCAAAAGGTGTTTTTATGGATCGGACATAATTCTCAAATCTTTCTATCGGACCTGCTATTAGTGTTGGGAAAAAGATTACATAGTTTATATAATCAACCAAATCCGCATCTGGTAATTTTCCAATTTGATGATCCCGGATGGTGTGGATGATCCTAAATGCAATATATGAATAACCCAACCAGGCAATATCAATTGACGAAGCTAATTCAGTTGATTGATCATTAATCCTCCTCAAGAAATAACTCAATGACTTTGCAAGATAGGGAGTTTTTATGATTAGAAATACTCCTATCAAGAAAATTATCCAAAATGAGTTGATTGATTTTGGTTTTTTGGATATAACCAAAGTTGCCAGGATTAATAACAAGACCGCAAGCAAAATTTGGCTGATTTGAGGTACTTGAGAAGAAGAAATTACTTTGAGATAATCAATATATCTGCCTGAAGAAATAAGGATTAACACCCCAAGGATCACAACAACGGGTTTCCAGATTTTTTGCCAAATCCTGTTTTCTGTTGAACTTATTATGAACCAGCTAACTAATGTAACTGCCAAGGTAAAAAAAGGAAGCCAAAAACCCAAATACCGAATGGATGAGGAAGGTTGAAAATAAAAAAGTACGAAAACACTAAGAATTAAAATCAGATATTTTCGCCAATAAGAATCTTTAATAATCCCAATTAAAATAACAACACCACATAAAATTACAATATTAACCAGACTCATTAAAACCCCTGGTAAATCCAGGTAGGAGATGCATCAGCACTAAGGATTACAAGGGCAATTAGTATTATGGATAAAAAGAACGCCCAAATATTTTCTCTGGAAAAGAGCTTTAATCTCATTGATATCCACACACTAGAAATTCGCCATCCTGGTTCACAACTCGATAATTTCTGTTTGACAGATCAATATTCTGATCTTCGCCATTATAAGTGGCGACTATATTTCCATGACAATTTACAAAGGAGAACTCTCCGCTTGGGCCAGCGTCTTTACAAGTTAATCCTTCCAAACGAACTTCGACTGCTTGAAGAGAATCAAGTTCCATCAGCGCGCTGGCTTCCCAATCTGAACAGGAAAGGGTGGAAAGAGATGAACTGTCTTTATTTACAAGGGAAGTTAAATACGCTTCAACGACCTTTGATGGTGTTGAACTGTCTGATACAGATCCACTACATGCCGTCAAAATAAAGATTAATAATGACCCAAGGATCGCGATTTCTTTAATCATGTGTTTCATCTTGTTACTCCATTATTCTGCCTGAGTTTCTCGGATTATATATGCCCGTTGATTTTATTGCAAGTATCGAACCTTTTCTCAGGTTCAAATCAATGCAAAACGTATATAATAGAATTTATAGTTTAGTCTCTACCAACACAACATACCCCAACTTAATTTTTCATATTTCATACATTTGATCTTTTAAAGAAAGGATCCCAGATTTTGCAGGAGGAAGAATGGATATTGAATACAATCGTACCATAGTTGAAGATGTAATTCGCCTGCGCAGACGGATCGTTAAATCAGGATTACCACAAAAAATTATTGATAAGAATTTAATAGTAGGCACCTGGAATCTGCGAGGATTCAGTAAAATATACCCGCAATGGGAAGAAAATCTCGGTTCCCCAAAACGAAATCTACGCGCATTGGTTTATATTTCGGAAATTATCCGCCTTTTTGATGTGATTGCCATTCAGGAAGTAAAACGAGATACGTCTGGAATAAGGATCTTGGTGGAAAATTTCTTAGGTCCTGATTGGGGATTGATAATCAGCGATGTTACTTCGGGTGAAGGAGGTAACGCAGAAAGGTTGGCATTTATTTTTGACAAGCGCAGGGTTCAACCTTCCGGTCTGGCAGGAGAGATCGTTCTTCCACCTACGCAAGATGGCAACCCTGTAACCCAATTTTTTAGAACACCTTATATTGTTGGTTTTAAATCTGGTTCTGAGAGTTTTGCTCTCTTAACCGCTCATATAAAATATGGGGATACCATCAATGATCGTATCCCAGAAATAAAATCCTTGGCAGACTATATAGCAACTGAAATACGAGACCGCGCCAAAGCTGATGGAGAAGAAAGAAACCTTATCGTTCTGGGTGATTTCAATATAGACACACGCGGAGAAAATCCACTTTTTCAAGCATTTATTTCTTCAGGCCTGGTTGTTCCTCCCCAATTAAGTAATTTAAAAACCACTTACAACACAAATGCCAAGTATTATGACCAGATTGCCTGGTTTATGGGTGAAAACAATCTCATTGACAGTGGTAAGGCTGGTGTTATTGATTTTGCTGATGCAATTCTTAAGGAATTACCCCTAGAAGATATGTCCTTTCGAGTTTCAGATCATTTTCCTCTTTGGGTGGAATTCTTGCCAGATAGATCCAGCGAGCGTATGGCTGTCGTCCTGGGAATAAATCCTGCGATGCCAGATCCTTTTAGTGATGTCCAAGATTAAAAACAACCTCCTGCAATCAGAACTTGATTGCAGGAGGTTGTTGAGAATAATATTACTTCTTTGACATAGACCCTATCATTTGCAAAATCGTATTCGCGACCAAAGACCCAGACTGAGTACGATGATTGGATTGTCCCAATGGGCTCGAAGATAATAAGGCTTTAATCAAAGCGTCAGTATTTGTTCCACCTTTTTGCTTGGATTCCATAAAAGCCATACCAACATTTAGAAGATCTCCTAGGTCAAGACCATTCTGATCAGCTGGCTTTCCACTCGCCTGCTCTCCTCCCAACGATTCCAATAAGGAGCCCAAAAGATCGCCACTTGCGTTTGCTTGAGTTTTTGGAGTTGATCCTCCTTGTTGATTCGTTCCCATTAGAGCCTGAATCAATGAAACAGCATTATCTGGAGTGATTACCTTACCTTTAAATGCCTTGGAAGCCCGGTCAAGCCCTTCCGCATATAACTTAGATGATCCACTATTATTTTTTTGTAGTTCCTTACTAGCAGCTGCCAATTGACTAGCTTGATTTGTATTTGATTTACTTTTAACTATTTTTGCAACTGACTGAAAGATTGCGACCATATTATCACCATGGTCCGAATTATAAGTATCTGCTTTGTTCAGTGAATCGCGATTATCAGCAAGTGTTCCAGCGACAGCACTGAACAATTGGGCAAGATCTATTCCTGATGTCTTATTTCCTGCATTCTTGGGGGTCATAATTTCCTCTCTTTAATTAGATTTTTGGAAATATATAAAAATAATTTTGCCAGATCAGTTATTCGATCAGCTTCTTAATAAATTAAGTTTCTAATATTCTATATAATTAAAATGATTGTATCATATTCACCATCATTTTCTCCTGGAGACGATTAGGGTTTTCATCAAGATGAATAAGACTAATAGCGAATATTAAACCCATTTACGAATGGCTCAATAAGACAGAAAAACTTTAAGAAAATCACCTAGGCAAAAAATTGATTATTTTGAATTTTGTCATCTCTGTAAACACATTTAGGAATTAAATTACTTAAATTGACTTGAATAAGGTAATCTTTTATAGTATATAATATTAGAAATCACCATTATTCAATATTTACTTTTTCGAAAGGACAATTATGGCTAAGCTTATAGATGTCGAAGGTATTGGTCCCAAATACGCCGGAAAATTAGAAAAAGCTGGGGTGAGTTCAACCGACAAGCTCCTAAAAATGGGTGAAACACCAGCCGGCAGAAAGGAAATAGCTGCAAAATCAGGTATTTCTGAGAGTCTTATCCTAGAATGGGTAAACCATGTAGATCTTTATCGTATTAAAGGTGTGGGCAGTGAATATTCTGATCTCCTAGAAGAAGCAGGTGTGGATACTGTTGTTGAATTGGCACAAAGAAGTCCTGCGAATTTAATTGTGAAGATGACTGAGGTCAACGCGAATAAGAAACTTGTCCGGAAATTGCCAACAAAAGCACAGGTGGAGGATTGGGTTTCTCAGGCTAAAAAACTCCCACGTGCAATAAAATATTAATCAATAAATTATAAAAGGTTAAGTAGATAAAAAAGAAAACAATAGAGCGGTCTAAAGACTGCTCTAATTGATTAACAGCTATATTTATGACAATTGGAATGTTTTATTGTAAAATGATACAAATTTAGTAAATTTGATTTTTTCGATTAATTATGAAGAAGGAATAAAATGGAAGATTTCGAAAAGTTAGGGTTATTCTATCTTGGGCGGACATATGACTTGGAAAACAAAAAGATCAAGGAAGATCTGTTACTATATGACTCAAAAGATCTAACCACCCATGCAGTTTGCATAGGCATGACAGGCAGCGGCAAGACAGGTTTATGCATATCCCTTATAGAAGAAGCAGCCATTGACGGTGTTCCAGCCATATGCATCGATCCCAAGGGAGACCTTGCCAATCTTTGCTTAACTTTTCCCGGGTTGAGCTCCAATGAATTCCGTCCATGGATAAATTTGGATAGTGCTCGTCAAAAAGGTCTATCTCCTGATGATTATGCAAGTAAACAAGCCAGTACATGGAAAAATGGTCTTGCCGATTGGGGTCAAAGCGGTGAACGAATACAAAAACTAAAAGATGCAGCGGAAGTATTGATCTTTACTCCTGGCAGTAATTCTGGACTCCCAGTCTCAATTCTCAGTTCATTTGATGCACCTTCTGCATCAATACTTAATGATTCGGATATGCTGAGGGACCGGATTAATACAACTGTTTCAAGTATATTAGGGCTGGTAGGAATCAAAGCCGATCCAGTTCAAAGCCGCGAACATATCCTCCTCTCAACAATCCTGGAAGGTTCATGGAAAAAAGGTCAAGCGATCGATCTTGAAAAGATAATCCAGCAAGTTCAGGATCCCCCCGTAACTAAAATTGGTGTTCTGGATCTCGAATCGTTCTATTCAGCAAAAGACCGTTTTGCACTTGTAATGGCTTTAAATAATCTTCTTGCTTCACCCGGTTTTTCAACATGGTTGGAAGGTGTACCCCTGGAGATAGACAAAATTCTATACACACCTACCGGTAAACCAAGGATAGCAATTTTTTCCATAGCTCATCTCAGCGATTCAGAAAGGATGTTTTTTGTGTCCTTGCTAATGAATCAGATTTTAAGCTGGACACGGTCGCAACCTGGAACGACGAGTTTGCGGGCGCTGGTTTATATGGATGAGATATTTGGTTTTTTGCCGCCTGTAGAAAACCCCCCATCCAAATTACCCATGCTTACTTTATTGAAACAAGCCAGGGCTTTTGGCGTAGGCATAGTCCTGGCAACTCAAAACCCTGTCGATCTGGATTATAAAGCTCTCTCAAATACCGGGACTTGGTTCATTGGAAGATTACAAACGGAGCAAGATAAATCACGACTGATCGATGGTCTTGAAAGTGCTTCTGCAAGCACAACAGGACAATTTAGCCGCAAATCAATCGATAAAACCTTATCCAGCCTGGAAAATCGAATTTTTCTCATGAATAATTCTCATGAAAGTTCCCCAGAAATTTTTCAGACCAGGTGGGCACTTTCTTATTTGAGAGGACCACTAACAAGGGATGATATCTCGACACTGATGAATCCCATGAAATCGACTTCAATAAAAGTAACACAATCTAAACCTCAGCCCGAATCCAACCCAGATAAATCAGGATTATTTTCGTCTCAACAACGAACCCTTCCGCCCAATATTTCCGATTACTTCATACCAATTCGCGGGTTTCAGAGTACAGATAAAAAAATCGTATATAAACCAAAATTATATGGAATTTCAACCATTAATTTTCAAGATTCTAAATCAAATATCAGTACATCGCAAACCTTAAGATTTATGACTTCAATCACAAGTAATCCCATCCCGGTGAGATGGGAATCATCTGAATCTATTGAAATTCCAGAAGAAGATCTAGAAAAAAATCCTCAAAGCAATTCATTATTTGCTGAGCTTCCTTCTTCAGCGATACAAATTTCAAATTACACTTCCTGGAATAGAGATCTTACAAGTTGGCTATATGGCACACAAAAAATGGAATTATTTACCAGCCCCAATTTAAATGAACCATCCTACCCAAACGAATCAGAGAAAGATTTTCGAGTGCGATTGCAACAACTGGCTCGTGAAAAAAGGGATGAAGTTACAGAAAATTTACGAAAAAAATATGGCACAAAAGAGGCTGCATTAAAGGAACGATTACGCAAAGCTGAACAGGCTGCCGAAAAACAAGCTGACCAAGCCAAAAAAGCAAAAGCTCAAACTGCTATTTCCATTGGTTCAGCACTTTTAGGAGCATTTACCGGAAGGAAAATCAGTCAATCATCAATTGGCAGGGCAACTACAGCCATGCGCAGTGCCAGTCGAACTTTTGAAGAATCCAAAGATGTCACAAGAGCAGAAGATACAGTTGATACCATATCTAAACTGATCAAAGATCTTCAAGCTGAATTTAATGCAGAAGTAGCCAGCCTAGGAGAGAAACTTGATCCCCAAACAGAAGTTTTAGAAAAGCTAATAATCAAACCCAAAAAGGCAGATATAAATGTTCAATTCGTCTCACTTGTCTGGGCGCCATATTGGCAAGATGAACAAGGAACTCTTACGCCAGCATGGTTGTAGGCTTTTTAGCTTATATTCGAAAACACCATATCATGATGCTACTAAACTTTGACAGATAAACTTGCTCCTGTTATAATGCAAATGTATAGATTTGACTTCTACTGTCGTATTTGACATTTAATTAATGAGTAAGTGTACTGTGGTTCTTCTGTAAACACCCCTTTGAATTTGCTCTCATGGGGTGTTTTTATACATATTTAAATCCGCCTTCAGCGGTAAAAGTTTTATTTAAAGGAATGAAACAAAATGGAAAAGAAACAAAAATTACGGATAATCCCTCTCGGTGGACTGGGGGAAGTTGGAAAGAATATGATGGCATATGAATATGGAAACAATATTCTAGTTGTAGATGCAGGAATCATGTTCCCAGAAAATGACATGTTAGGCGTAAATTACATCATCCCAGATTTTCAATATTTGCTCGACAATTCAACCAAGGTACGGGGAATTATAATAACACATGGTCACGAAGACCATATTGGTGCAATAAAGCATCTATTAGCCGAATTGCATACACCAGTATATGCTACCCCATTGACAATGGGTTTAATTGAAGTGAAATTAGCCAGAAATGGAAATTCATCAAAAGTCGAATTACATTCAGTTCAAGCCGGTGACACAGTAAATATTGGCCCTTTCAGTGTTGAATTCTTTCATGTTAGCCACTCAATTCCGGATGCTGTCGGTCTTGGGATCAATACTCCTGTCGGCTTACTCGTCCACACTGGGGATTATAAATTTGATCACACACCTGCAGACAACTGGCCAACGGATTTCGCCAAGTTGGCTGAATTCTCCCGCCGCGGGGTTGATATCCTTCTAGCAGATTCTACCAATGCTGAACGTCCAGGCTGGACTCCATCTGAGAGAGTCATCGAACCAGCGCTTGATGAAGTCCTTCAGAATGCCCCTGGTCGTGTGATCATCGCGACATTCGCATCACTGATATCCAGAATGCAGCAAGTGGCAAATGCTGCCATTCGCCACAATCGAAAGATGGCATTTGTAGGGACCAGCATGGTCGACAACTCAAAAATTGCCTTAAAACTTGGGTATATCGATATCCCGGATTCGACGCTGGTCAGCTTGGATGAAGCGTTAAATTTACCTGCCAACAAAGTTGTCCTTATGTGTACTGGGACTCAAGGAGAACCTTCTTCAATCATTGGAAGGCTTTCGACAAGTAGTAATCGTCAATTTGATATTAAGCCAGACGACACGATCGTTTTATCTTCTCATCCCATTCCAGGCAATGAAGAGGCTGTCGGCAAGACAATCAATCGACTCTTGCGTCGAGGCGCTACAGTCATTCATGATGGTATTCTCCCCGTCCATGTTTCAGGACATGCCAGCCAGGAAGAGCAGAAATTACTGATTAATTTAATTAAGCCAAAATATTTTGTACCGATCCACGGCGAATTGAGAATGCTCAAACGCCACGCAAATCTCGCCGTGCAACTTGGAGTACTTGAAGAAAATATTGCTGTTGTTGAAAATGGCCAGGTGATCGAATTGTCAAATGGAAAATTATCGCTAGGAGAACGTATCCCAGGAAGCTATATTTTTGTTGAAGGTTCCAGTATTGGCGAAGTTGATATGGATATCATGCGTGAAAGAGAAAAACTTGCACGATCAGGAATTCTATTGATCGACATATCGGTGGATAAATATTCCAATCGTTTAATCAATGAACCTGAGATCATCACCCGCGGCTTTTTATCGCCAGAAGATTCTCAAAGAATCCTCCCCGTCGTTAGGAATCGGGTAAAAGATATTGTTAACATAAGTGGGATTGATGATGATAAGGTCATTTCAGATTCAATCCGCACTTTTCTTTTTCAGGAGACAAAACGTCGCCCTATGGTATTTGTCACATTAAGCCGGGTTTAGTTTCCCCGGAATTATGGGTTATCCATCCCAACCATATTTTCCATGCAAAGGAACGAAAGCAACTGGAATCCCGGTCTCATTGTGGAAGGTTGCATCACTACAAGTCCAAATCTCCAAGTATTGAAAACCCTTTGTACCTACGGGCAGAATCAATCTCCCATTCTCAGCCAATTGCTCCAGCAAAGGCAAAGGAACTTTTGGCGCTGCAGCACTGACCAAAATTGAATTATAAGGGGCTCCTTTACGCCAACCGATGCTTCCATCACCGATCATCGTAATCACATTTTTAATGCCGAGTTTTTCAATTGCATGGGTCGCACTTCTGGATAATTCAGGAATGATCTCAATCGAGGTTACATCTTTTACCATCTTTGATAAAACTGCAGTTTGATATCCACAACCTGTTCCAATTTCCAAAACATGTTCATGACCCATGAGTGTAAGTTCAGAAATCATCAAAGCCACGATATAGGGCTGGGAAATGGTCTGCCCAAATCCAATCGGAAGAGGTCCATCAGAATACGCCAGATGTTGATAAGCCTCCGGAACAAAATAATGACGGGGGACAGTTAACATTGCATTAATTAACCGGTTATCAGATATCCCCCGGTCTATGATCTGCTCTTCAACCATTCGTTTCAAGTCAATATTGAAATCGTTGGTATCCATCCACAATTATCATCCTGGAAATAATACGAGCAATCTTACCCATTGGATAATTCAGCAGGTCATTTCGTGAAACCCAGGAACATGCCCCAGGCAAATCAGCAACATCAGTTACCCACTCACAATTATAAGCATGCAAAATAACTCGAAAGTGGGTGTATGCATGTTTTATGATCGCCTGCTTCTCTATTATATTAACTTCAATACCATATTGATCGGATAAAAGTTGGATAAGTTGTTTTTCATGCTCATCAACCTGACTGCATATTCGCTCATTGGGAAACTCCCAAAGTCCTCCAAGTAATCCCCTTGATGGTCGGTGCGATAACAGAAAGTCATCATTCTTATGAATAATTCCGCAAATGGATGTGTATTCAGGTTGAATGGGTTTATTTTTCAATATTGGTCTTTGTTCTTCGACCCCTTTCGATCTTGCCAAACATCGCCCCAACAAAGGACAATTCGGACAATCCGGTGATTGCGGAGTGCAAATTGTAGCCCCCAAATCCATCAGAGCCTGATTAAAATCCCCTGCTTTTCCTTTTGGAAGCTCTTTTTCCAACAAATCCCAAATTACTTTTTCTCCAGCTGGCGAATTAACTACATCGTTTATATCAAAAAACCTGGCGATAACTCTCCTGATGTTGCCATCCATTACCGAAATATCTTTATTGAATGCGATTGAAGCGATCGCCCCGGCTGTGTATCGTCCGATACCTGGTAATTTGACCAAATCCTTGAAATTTTCAGGTAGTTTGCCTCCATGCGCTTCCATAATTTTCTGAGCGGAAATCCGCAAATTACGAGCCCGGCTGTAATAACCTAATCCTTCCCAGACTGATAAAACCTCTGATTCGGCCGCATTAGCCAAATAAGAAACTCCTGGAAATATCTGCATCCATTTTTCATAATAGGGGATCACGGTTTCGACGCGCGTTTGTTGAAGCATGATCTCAGATACCCAAATTGCATATGGGTCACGTTGACCACGCCATGGAAGTTCCCTTGAGTTTATAGCATACCAATTCAAAATCAGTTCTGCAAGTTTACTCAAATCTTTATAATTGAAATCCGCTGCGAGCAGGGACCAGTTTATAAGAGAAATTCTTTACAAATGAAAATAATTTCTGCTGCAGATCTCGCCATGTGGTTGAAAGAAGTGCACGCTGTGCCAGCGATAGATCATTCGCCAACATGCCTACTTGTATTTGTGGTGAATTTCCAAAAATCGTTGCCCATGCTTCGACTGGTTCCAACCCCAACCTTTGTACTCCCGGAATGAATTCACTGATCACAAACTCAAAATAATCCTGTTCGTTCTCAGGAGCTATATCCCATGTCATGATCAATTTTATGGACTTTACACTCTTATCCACGCTGGTAATCCAAAACTATTACTTTTGATTCTGAAGGTAACCCAGATTTAGTGATCTTCAGACTTGGTACTGAATCGATCGGTTGTAAACCCATTTCCTTAATAAATTTATCAAGTGAATCCAAACGAACCTTACCTTCACTGGTGTAATAGTGCATAGGAATAATTATATTCGGTTCCAATTGGCTGACTACTTCGGCAGCTTTGGCAGCATTTAATCCGTCGCCACCTCCAATTGGTAATAAAACCACATTCACAGGACCAAGCGCTTCGACTTCAGCTTGAGAAGGAACTTGTTTTAGGTCACCCAGGTGAGCGATCGTTAAGCCATCGTAGTCAAAAACATATAATGTATTGCGTGGCTGCTCGACCTTTTTTCTGCTATTCCCGTCAGTCTGAACAGCGGTAATGAATACCCCACCTATTTCATATTCGCCCGGTCCTTTCAATATATGACTTGCTCCTTTAACGCCATTTATATAATTATGACCAGCAGCATCATGGCTCACAGCGACAATATCGGACCTTAATTTTAAAGGAAAATAGCCAACAACATTAGAGTCAAAAGGATCCACAACGACAGTGGCGAGACCTCGTTCAGTCATTCGAAAACAGGAGTGACCATACCAAAATATTTCCATAGACTTCCTCCAAAAACCAATTATACCTTTATTGATTCTCATTCCTATTTTGGATGAATCAATTTTTCATTTCAAAGATTAATAATTATCTCCAAAATAATGGGAAAACGACACGGACCACTATGTCCAATATCAAACCCAACATAAACCAAACCCCAAAAGCACGATTATTTACAAATGCCTGCGGTGCAAAATATAAGGGCCAGCCTCCCTGCCCCTCTGGAAAACCCTCTGGCTTACTTTCAGGTCGCGGCTGGCGAAACTGCGGATAAAGCTTTTTCAACGTAGGCAGAGCCATGAAAACAAGCAGCATTAAAGGAGTAAAATATTTTGTGGCTATCAAGACAACCACAATAATATAAGGTAGTATCATCATAGCCAGGACGATCGAACGAGCTGCAATTTCGCCAATGATCACTGGCAATGTGTAGATCTTCTTGGCTTTATCCACCTGCAATTTATCGATGTGTTTTCCAAATATAACGGTTGTTACTCCCAATACATAGGGCAAACTTGCCCAGACCACATTCCATGACCAACTTTGGGTCAGAACATAATACCCACCACCGATCATCAATGGTCCCCATACGATCAATACAGCCAATTCCCCCATGGCAATATATTTTAAAGGCCATGTATAAAACAAAACGAAAAAAGCCCCCAGACCTAGCAATATCCAAGTTGTCAAATCCCCTTTATTAATGAACAATAAATATCCACCACAAAGCAATGCCAATAAACCAGTAACCCCAAAATACTTCAAATGCTGAGATTTCGTCATTAATCCATCTGCAACTGGTTGAGGGCCATACATTGTACGATAATAATTATTCTTATCAACTCCACGAACGTAATCTGTGTAGTCATTAAGGAGATTATTCGAGGCATGCGCAAGAACAAGACCAACAATTAATACCAACCAGTAACCAAGATTAATAATTTTGTTATCGTGCCAAGCAAACAACCCTGCCAAAAGTCCGGATAGAAATGTCATGATCAAGACTGCAGCCCTGGTTGAAATCAGCCATTTTGAAATTATATCCAGATCATCCCACTCGGATTTTGATACTTGGGGGATTACTTTTAAGGCTTTTCGCCACATTTGTATGTTCATATCATCTCCTAATTACCTATAAAGTGGTGTGATTATACCCAAATTAGGAATAAATAACGACATTCAATCGTTTGTGATTATCGTCACAACAATCTGTGACTTCTCCCACTAACTATATTGTTAAAATAATCACATACTATAAAGTAAGATTTACCTTTCCGGGTGAATTATTTACGTTTGTTTAATGAAAGGTGTTCATTCTGACCTCCACATATTCAAAGGATTTATTGAGTTCATAAGAGGTGATCAATGTCCATCCAAGAAACAGCTACCGATATATTTTATAAAAGAATTCAATTAGACATACAAGATGGGGAGAAATTAAGGAATTGCCTTCAATGTGGAAATTGCAGTGGAATATGCCCTTTTGGATACATAATGATCTACCCACCCAGCCGGATGATCGCAGAGTTACGGGCAAATCGATTCGAGAAAATCCTTGGAACAGAGAATGTTTGGATGTGTGTTTCCTGTTATGCCTGTACATCAGTTTGTCCAGCGAAGATCCCGATTACTGCTGGATTAATGACAGGTGCCAAGGAAGAACTTTTACTTGCTGGAAACGTACCAAGTGAACTACAGACAGCCCTTGAGAATTCTCAACGATATGGGAACCCAATAGGAGAATCTCCCCGCAAACGGGCAGATTGGATACGAGATATTCAACCTGAAGTAAAGCTCATGGGAAAATACAGGCAACCAGTGGATGTTTTATGGTTCGTAGGGGATTATCCTTCCTACCATCCTCGAGTCCAATTTATCGCAAAGGCATTGGCGCGAATATTGAATTCATTGAACATTGATTTTGGAATTCTCGGTCCAGAAGAATATAGCGATGGGGATTCTCAGAGACTGGCGGGAGAGCATGGCCTTTTTGAGTTGCTGGCTGAAAAAAATAGATCATCTTTCGGTAAATATGAATTTAAAGAAATAATCACAACTGATCCGCATGCCTTCAACGCAATCAAAAATGAATATCCCAAATTGGGAATTTCATACCCTGTCCGGCATTATACAGAATTTCTAACCAGTAACATCGATCAAATCTTACCTAAAATCAAGAAAGACATCAAAGCTCGAGTCACATACCACGATCCTTGTTACCTAGGACGAGCCAACGATATTTATGAGCAACCACGCACTTTACTAAGGGCTATTCCAGGAGTTGAATTAATTGAGATGCCACACAACCTCAAGAACAGCCTTTGCTGCGGTGGTGGCGGGGGGGGGATGTGGCTGGATGGGTTCCAATGGGAAAAATCCCATGTTCGATTATCAGAATGGCGAATTCAAGAAGTATTGAGCACCCAAGCAAATATTCTTGCAGTCGCCTGTCCATATGAAACTCCTCGTTTTGAAGATGCTTGCAAGAACATAGATAATACAGGGCAATTAAAGGTAATGGATATCGCTGAATTGTTGGCTGAATCAATGGGGATCTAGGTAAGGAGGATTAATGAAAATCCTGGTTTTCATCAAACTGGTTCCTGACCTGGTGGAAGAAATTAGCATTAATTCTGATGGAAAATCGCTAGATACAACATGGCTAAGGTTAATCATTAATGAATTTGACGATCATGCTTTGGAACAGGCTATTCTCTTAAAAGAAAGAATATCTGCAGAAGTGATCGTTATTTCCCCGGATATTGAGGGAGTTGATGAAGTCCTTTATACAGCACTAGCAAAAGGTGCAGACCAGGCAATCAAACTCACCGGAGACTTCAGCACTGCAAATAATCATTCCTACGCACATGCATTTACACCTTACATTCAGAAAATCCAACCTGATCTCATTTTGACAGGCGTCCAAGCGAATAACGATATTGATGGATCCATCGGTCCACTCTTGGCTGCATACCTAAATCAGCCATTTATAGGTTATATCTCCGGTATGAACCTTGACGACAATAAAGCGGTTGTTATGAAGGAATATCCAGGTGGAGTTAAAGCCGAGATGTCTGTATCCCTTCCGGCTGTTCTAGGAATACAAGCCGCGGAACAACCTCCCAGGTATGTTGCAGTAAGTAAAGTTCGTCAGATAATGAAAACGGCAAAGATCGATGAACAACATTTTGACACCATGGATATGTCTGGATCTCCTATAACCAACCGCATGTTCCAACCTGAAACCAGCACGTATGCCGAGATGTTCTCTGGAAATCCGGAAGAGATCGCCGACCAGCTTGTCGCAGTTTTTAGAGATAAGGGTATCCTTTAAGGAGGAAATGATGAGCCGGGATATTCTTGTACTCATTGAGCATAACCAGGGACAGATTTCAGAGATATCTTATGTCATGCTGGCAGCTGGACGACAATTGGCAAACATCCAGGGTTCGCAATTGATCGCAATTCTCTTTGGAAACAAAGCTGAAAAACTGGCGAATAATCTCGCAGCCGATAAGGTTTTGTATGTCAACGATCCTGCCCTTGAATATTTTACACAAGATGCATATCTCATTACTCTATCTGAGATCATTAAATCCAGAGAGCCTGGAGTTGTCTTATTTGGGAATACAACAACAGGATCAGATCTCGCAGGTGCAGTTTCCATAACACTTGGCCTGGATCTAGCAAGTTCCATCAAATATTTCACTTCTGATGGAAAATTCATCGGTCAGATATGTGGGGGAAAGATCATGGTTGAAGGCATTTTCTCACAGACAACAACATTAATAACTATGTTGCCAGGTGGTTATAAATCCGAGCTAGGAGAAGCAGATCATTCTCCTGCAATCGAAACCATCAATCCCCCAGCACTTGAAAATTTGAAGATCAAGAATATTAACTTCATTCAACCAGAAAGTTCTGATATTGATATCGCCAAAGAACCAATTCTTATATCAATTGGAAGAGGCATTCAAGCACAGGATAACATTGAACTAGCAGAGAACCTAGCCTTTCCACTTGGTGGAACAGTTTGTGGATCCAGACCTATTATTGACCAGGGATGGTTACCTTCTACAAGATTGGTAGGAAAATCCGGAAAACATGTAAAACCCAAAATATATATAGCAATTGGGATCAGTGGTGCTCCCGAACATGTAGAAGCTATCACTGACAGTGAAACAATCATTGCAATTAACACAGACTCGAAGGCTCCAATTTTTAACATCGCCACTTATGGGACGGAGATGGATCTGTTCGATCTAATGGAAGTCCTGGTGGAAAAAGTTAATGAAGCAAAAGCAACTTAACCATTTTGGAAGGAGAATGGTTTATGCCTGAGAGAATCGATTTTTGGGGGATTCCAGAAGAATGGGGAAATCCTGCAATTTATGTGTATTCCATTATGTTCCTGGCTGCAGTAATCCTTCTTGTGCGATTGTATTTGCGGTCGAGAATTTGGTGGAGAATCAGCCGTGACGGGTTTCATTGGGATCATTTTTTTCAACGATCATGGCGGGTTGCAAAATTCGCTGGTGCACAAACAAAGATACTATCGCAGAAATATCCAGGTATTATGCATGCTTCGATTGCATGGTCTTTTTTCGTGTTTTTTATTGGAACCGTTCTGGCAACAATAGACTCCCATTTTTTCAAGATTCTATTGGGAACACCATATCTTCTGCAAAAGCTGGTAATGGATTTATTTGTTATTGTCTTTTTTGTGGGGGCAGGATTGGCAATTTTTCGCAGGTTGATCCAAAAACCGCCCAGACTAACTTACTCTTCAACTTTTACAGTATCCCTTGTACTTACAATTCTTATCGTAATAGGAGGTTTGCTCACAGAATCGCTCAGGTTAGCAGTTGAGAAACCTGCCTGGGCATGGTGGTCTCCTATGGGATGGCTCGTCGCCAAATTATGGATCTCAACAGGCGCCTCCATAACATCTCTGGGAACTTGGCATTTGATCATATGGGTAACACATCTATTAATTGTTGCCCTTACCATTATTACCCTACCAGTTTCCACGCTCCTACATATTGTCACTGGTCCAGCAAATATTTTCTTCTCGGAACCGAATAAAATCTCCGGAAAACTTGGCGGGATTCCAGAAACATCCAAAGGTGAACCAATCTATGCAGATAATTTAAATAGACTTTCATCATTCCAACTATTGAATGCAGATGCGTGCACAGAATGTGGTCGATGTCAGGATGTTTGTCCTGCATATGCAGCAGGTACCAGCCTTAACCCAAAAGAGCTCATGCTAAACATCAGGGCTGCATTGAAACAAGAATCCTTAGACTTACGATACAACAATAATAAAGTTGAAAAATCCCTCATAGGTGATTGGATTAAAGATAATTCGTTGTGGAGCTGTACAACCTGTATGGCATGTGTCCAGGAATGCCCTATCCTCATCCCCCATGTTGACACAATCGTTGATATGCGACGCTACCTTGTTATTGAAGGGATGATGGATAGTGAACTCCAAACATCGCTGGAGAACTTTGGTCGCTATGGTAACTCATTTGGTCAATCAGATAGGATGCGAGCTCGCTGGACCCAGTCAATTGATCCAAAAATTAAAGATGCCCGAAGAGAAAAAGTAGAGTATCTCTGGTTCGTTGGTGATTATGCTTCCTATAGTCCTTCGTTAACTGAGATCACAATTCGAACTGCCGAGGTATTCAATAAGATCGGACTTGATTATGGCATTCTTTATGAAGCTGAAAGAAATTCTGGAAATGACGTTCGCAGAATTGGTGAGGAAGGGCTATACGAAATGCTGATGGAGAAGAATTGCGCTGCAATTGAAAAAATTGGGATCAAAACCATTATTACTACAGATCCGCATACATTCAATACCTTAAAGAATGAATACCCTCTCAGTAAGGATCTCAAAATTTTACATTATTCCGAACTACTTGACCAATTTATATCCTCAGGAAGACTTACCTTTAAAAACAAACTAAGCAAAAGAGTAACCTACCATGATCCTTGTTACCTGGGTCGTTACAATGAAATATTTTCAGGACCAAGACGGGTTATCAAAGCTACGGGTTGCGAATTAATTGAAATGCCCAGACATAAAATGCGAGCTTTTTGTTGCGGAGCAGGAGGAGGAAGGATTTGGATGGCAGAGGGAGACATTAAAGAGCGACCCAGTGAGAACCGTATTCGCGAAGCCATTGAACTAAAGGATGTTTCAATATTTATTGTCACATGTCCAAAAGATATTACCATGTTCAGAGATGCAGTTAAAACCACAGGGAATGAGGAAAAAATTATTGTCAAGGATTTAATCGAATTAGTTTATGAAGCCTTATAAAAGCAATTAATCTGGAATGATCCAAACTATATCAAGCTTGGTCAAAAGTGAAAATGATGACTGATAGGTCAAATATCGAATTACCGAACAATAATTCTACAGATAGCAATGGAATATCTGTGAACGGTCGATACTTACCTATTGCGAAGAAAATGATCCTTAGCTACCTGCCTATAATTATCGTCACGAGTGGTATTTTTTCAATTGTCGGCATAAAACTGATCACCAATCGAATTCTCACTGAAACTCAAGAAAAGGTTTACCACGACCTGAACTCTGCAGAAGAGATCTACAATGGGCAACTAGACCATATCAATGACATAATTCGATTAACTGCGGATCGATTCTTCCTGAGAGATACGTTTCTTTCAGGTGATATGGAGACTGCGTTTGAAGAATTAGTTAGGATCAAGAATAATGAGAATCTCGACATATTATCTTTAACAGATAAAGATGGGATCGTAATTTTTCGTGCCAGCAATCCGGAAGCGCCTAATTACCCAAAAACGTATGACGAACTTGTCTCAGTAGTTCTCAGTCAAAAAGAACCTGTTATTTCCACAGTATTGGTTTCAGGTGAAGATCTACGAAGAGAATCATCTGTCCTCGAAGACAAAGCATATATCGCTATCGTTGACACTCCCAAGGCAAGACCTCTAATAAAGTCCGAACAAACCACTGGTCTAGTGATCAAGTCTGCCGCGCCAATCTTTGATGCTGAATATAATCTTGTTGGTACATTATATGGAGGGGTTCTTCTAAATAAGAATTACGAAATTGTTGATAATATCAAACAAACAGTGTTTGAGGGTGTCCAATATAAAGGAAAAGATATAGGCACTGCAACGATTTTCCTGGATGATGTCAGGATATCAACAAATGTCATCGATGATAAAGGATCACGCGCCATAGGCACTCGAGTATCAGAGGAAGTCTATAACCAGGTTGTAGTGAATGGACTTCCATGGGTAGGACGGGCTTATGTTGTCAATAATTGGTATATTACTGCATATAAACCCATACGAGATATTCACTACCAAATCATTGGGATCCTTTATGTTGGAATCCTTGAACAAAAGTATATTGATATAAAGAACCAAACCATCTACACATTCTTAATCATCACCCTTGCCGGCGTACTGATCTCAACTCTAATCTCTTATCTCATTTCACAAAAAATAACTGTTCCAATTAAACATTTGGTTGCTGCATCACGAGAAATCGCTAATGGAAATTTAAACCCTGAAGTTAATGTTAATTCCAACGATGAGTTGGGAGAACTAGCATCTGCTTTTACTACCATGTCAAGAACACTGGTTGAGCGTGAAGAAAAACTGAAGGAATTCACCAAGAGTAAGATCATGGAATCAGAGAAATTAGCCATTGTAGGTCAATTGGCAGCAAACGTGGCCCATGAGCTAAATAATCCACTCGTTGGAATTATTACTTATTCCCATCTCCTTCTGGAAGAGACACCAGCCAGCGACAATGCGACCGAATTTTTAAACAAAATTGTAATTCAAGCTAATCGGTGTAAGGATATTGTCCGGGGTTTGCTTGATTTCTCACGCCAACGCAAACCAGATAAAACCCTATTTAATATCAATAATTTACTCAAACAATGCATATCACTCCTGGAAAATCAGGCAATATTTCATAATATAAAAATTTTATTGGACCTGGATGAGCTTCCTATGATCATTATTGACCCATCTCAAGTTGAAAGAGTATTCATGAATATCATTCTGAATGCTGCAGAAGCCATGAATGGTGTGGGCGAATTAAATATTTCCTCCAAGCTAGATTTTATTGAAAATATGGTTGAAATCCAGGTAAGAGATACTGGCCAAGGAATTAGTGATGAAAATCTTGAACACATATTTGATCCATTTTTCACCACAAAAGATGTTGGACATGGAGTTGGACTTGGTCTGGCGATCAGCTATGGAATTATCCGGGAACACAATGGAATAATTACAGTAAAAAGTAAGCTTGGGAAAGGAACAACATTCACTGTTAGATTCCCTGTATCCGTTCATGGAAATATGCGTTACCACTAAGGGAGTTCATATTCAAATGGATAAAATGGATAGAGTCCCTAAAATCTTAATAATCGATGATGAGGAAGTCGTATTAGATTCTTGCAAACTTATCCTACGTAAAGAGAATTACCAAATTACTACTGTTTCAAATGGTGACCTTGGCCTACAAGTTTTAAAAGAATTGGAACCAGATCTTGTTCTTGTTGATCTAAAAATGCCTGGACTTTCCGGATTTGAAGTGCTCAAAAGAATTCGTGACATAGATCCAAATATCATTTCGATCGTAATAACAGGATTCTCTACAGTTAGCTCTGCAATCGAAGCAATGAAGAACGGTGCATATGATTTTCTACCTAAACCATTTACTCCTGACGAATTGCGTTTGATAACAACTCGAGGTCTCGATAGACGGAAGTTAGTGCTTGAAACAATCGCACTCAAACGCGAAAAAGAAATGCTTAAAGAGCATTTTGCTGCTGTTGTATCCCACGAATTGAAATCTCCTTTAAGCGCTGTCCAACAAAACCTTTTTATCCTAGAAGATGAATTAGCCGTATCAATAAACGCTGCTCAAAAAGAACGCATCGAAAGGATGAAAACCAAGATCAACGATCTTATCAACCTTATTCATACCTGGTTGCGTGTTATCACAGTTGATGTTAATAAACTTAAAGAAAATTTTAAAGAAATATCCATTGGATTAGTTATAACAAAAGCGATCGAAAACTTCCAACTCCAAGCAACTCGCAATGACATCGAAATCGTCACTTCATTATCCAAATCACCTGTTCTTATTATCGGAGATGAAGGAACGCTTGTGGAGGTACTAGGAAATATTATTGGGAACGCTATAAAATTTTCCAAACCCGGGAATAAGATCAATATTAAAACAGAACCGAGCGATGATTACCTGGAAATTTCAATAGCCGATAATGGGATTGGAATATCCAAAGAAGATCTTCCATACATTTTTGAAGATTTTTACACAGGAGACTCAGGACAAAAAATTGAAAAAAGCAGCGGGCTTGGATTGGCAATAACAAAACGCATTGTAGAAGCCCATAATGGTTCGATAACCGTAAGCAGTGAACTCGGTCAAGGAAGTACTTTCATCATAAAACTACCAATTATCCCAACTTAAAATGGTTCAACATAGGTACCAACTACTTAAAGAGGAGAATTCTTATGACCAACCAAAAAAAAATAGTAATAATAGACGATGATCCGGATTATGTTGAAAGCATAAAAACTATCTTAGAAAAGGCTGATTACTCTGTGCAGGTTGCTCATAACCCAAAAGAAGGATATCAGCTGCTCCTATCTCAACCATTCGATCTACTCGTGCTTGATATTATGATGGGACGCGGAGCTGAAGGGGTTGCTGTAGCTAGAAAAATCAGAAAAGAACCTAAACTAAGCGAGCTACCAATTCTTATCGTCACAGGAATTCGTGAACAACTTGCCTTTTTGTTTCCGGGACAACCCGTCCATCCACATTTTGTCGAATTTGATGAACTAGTAGAAAAACCAATCGAACCAAAGCTTTTATTAGAGAAAGTGAGTAACTTATTGAAATTAGTCGAAGAAAAGAAATCTAAAACACCATAAATATTTTGGATGAGGAGTAAAAAAATATGGCAGTTCAACACACATTTAGCGAAGAGATAGGCGATATGATGTACGCCTCACACGAAAATCCGATAACAGACTGCATTCAATGTGGCACATGTTCCGGTACCTGCCCAGCCATTGAGTTTATGGACTATTCACCACGGAAAATTATCGGGATGATCCGGGCAGATCTGAGAGAGGAAGTTCTATCCAGTAATACATACTGGTCATGTGCATCTTGTTACCATTGCACTGTCAGATGCCCGGCAGGAATCGATATTGCTGAAATGATGTATGCACTCAAGCGATATTCCATGTGGAAAAGCAAGTTTAAAGAAGGGCTAATCGGACCTGATTTTTCAGAGAGTTTTGTAAAAATGATCGTTAATTCAGGCAGATCATACGAACCAATTCTCGCGGCAACTTATTTGCCAAAATTCAGCGCTACTGACCTTGTACAAGAAGCATTGACAGCATCAGGGCTGGTTTTCAGCGGCAAGATGAATCTATTCCCTAAAAAAATCAAAAGGATCAAAAACCTTCAGAATGCTGTTAGAAGAATTCTTCCTTTGGGAGGGTCATGATGAAACAGTATGCTTATTACCCTGGTTGCTCTCTCGAAAGCCTAAGTAAAAGCTACCATCTTTCCACAATGGAAGTTGCATCCAGGGTTGGTATTGAACTCAAGGAACTCGAAGATTGGAATTGCTGTGGAGCTACAACTTATTTTCCTGTCGATGAGTTACTTGCCTATACGCTCTCTGCGCGAAATCTTGCGATCGCCGAAAAAACAGGGCTTGAAGATTTCGTTGCCCCGTGCAGCGCTTGTTATAAGAATTCATATACAACCAACAAATATCTTAAATCCGATCCCGATCTGGCCGAACACATAAATTTTGCACTTGAAGAAGATAATTTACACGTTACCGGGAGGATGAATGTTCGTCACTTGATAGAAGTTTTTATTGAAGATATCGGACTGGAAACCATACAGAAAAATGTCACAAATCCACTCACAAACCTTAAAGTAGCTCCCTATTATGGATGCCAGCTGGTCAGACCACGCAAACAAAATGAAGATGTTGAAAACCCCAGATATTTCGAAAACCTTATTTCAACTCTGGGGGCAGAACCTGTTGAATTTGAATCTAAATCACGCTGCTGTGGTGGATCATTGATCATTACAAACAGGCCAGCCGCTCTGGACTTGGTAGAAAAACTCCTGCAGGATGCAGTGGATAGCCAGGCTGAAATAATTGCCACCACCTGTCCCATGTGTAATGTAAATCTTGAAGTCTACCAACGTCAGGTTAATCGTGAATTTGGTACAAATTATTCAATCCCGGTTGTTTATTTCACCCAATTAATAGGAACTGCATTTGGATGCGAACCGAAAAGTCTCGGAATCAATAAGGATGTTATTCCCAATGCAATCGAAAGGTCGCTGGTGACGGTTTAATGGTGATTAAATTCCTGTTTTCTTCATCCAAACTTAATCATAACCATTTGTCCCTGCGTAGTAGCAAACTACAAAACAGGGTTAATAAACAGGAGAGGTGTTTATGACTGAAAAAATTGGTGTTTATGTTTGTCACTGCGGAACTAATATCGCAGGCGTAGTCAACGTCGCTGAGGTTAGCAAATGGGCAGGGGAAGAATTAATCTCAGATGGCGTGGTAATCTCAAGAGATTACAAGTTTATGTGCTCAAGCCTGGGGCAGGAATTGATCCAGAAAGACATCAAAGAGCTTGGCCTCAACCGGGTTGTTGTTGCAGCCTGCTCTCCCCATCTTCACGAAGCGACTTTCCGGAACGCTTGTAAAGGAGCAGACCTTAATCCTTACCTGTGCGAGCTTGTTTCCATAAGAGAACAAGATTCCTGGGTACATACGGATAAAGATGCTGCTACACAAAAAGCCAAGGCAATTGTATCCGGTGGTGTTGCCAGGGTCGCACACAATGAATCACTCGAGCCTTTACGTGTTCCTATTCACCCAGATTCACTGGTTGTGGGTGGTGGAATCGCAGGAATTCAAGCTGCCTTGGAGATTGCAGATGCTGGTTTCCATGTGTACCTGGTCGAAAGAGAACCCTCGATCGGCGGACATATGTCCCAGTTTGACAAAACCTTTCCAACTCTTGACTGCTCTGCCTGCATCCTCACTCCAAAAATGGTTCAAGTTGGCAATCACCCCAACATTACATTATTAACCTGGAGTGAAGTTACCAAGGTGGACGGATATGTTGGTTCATTTGATGTCACAATAAATAAGAAAGCGCGTTACGTAAATACTGACACTTGCACAGGATGTGGAATCTGCTGGGAAAAATGCCCCAAGAAAGTGGTCGACGATGTTTATGAAGTAGGGATGGCAAATCGAAAAGCTGTTTATACTCCTTTCCCTCAAGCTGTTCCAAAATACCCAGTTATTGATGCTGTAAACTGTATCTATTTTATCAAAGGCACCTGCAAAGCCTGCGAAAAATTCTGTCCGCCAGGTTCTATTGATTTTGAACAAAAAGATGAAGAAATAAGGATCCATGTTGGCAATATCATCCTTGCAACCGGTTACGATCTATTTGATGCAAAACGCATCCCTCAATATGGATATGGTCGATTGGAAAATGTGTACACAAGCCTTGAGTTTGAACGCCTTAGCAATGCAGCCGGTCCAACTGGCGGAAATATCGTTCTGAGAGATGGGAAAAGTGTACCAAAATCTGTGGCCATCGTCCATTGCGTTGGTAGCCGTGACCAAAACTATAATGCATACTGTTCGTCCATCTGCTGCATGCAGAGCTTAAAATTCGCTCACCTGGTAAAAGAGCGAACTGGTGCAGAGGTATATAACTTCTATATTGACATCCGCACACCAGGTAAAGGCTATGAAGAGTTCTATAACCGGTTATTGGAAGAAGGAACTAAATTCATTCGTGGAAAGGTAGCGGAAATTTCATCAGTTGCCAGAGTACCGGAAGAAGAAGGGAAACTTGTCGTTCAGGTAGAAGATACTCTTATAGCCAAACAGCGTCGTATCCCTGTTGATATGGTAATCCTGTCTGCGGGTCTGCAAGCACGCCATGATGCCAAGGATGTTGCGAAGTTGTTCGGCATCTCTTGTAGTGCAGATGATTGGTATATCGAGAGGCACCCAAAATTGGATCCTATCGCCACCATGACCGATGGTGTTTTTATCGCCGGGTGTGTTCAGGGGCCAAAAGACATTCCAGCTTCCGTTGCCCAGGGAGCTGCTGCTGCCGCTCGAGTTTTAGGAAAGATCCAGCAAAAAGAGATTTCTCTGGAACCAGTGCGTGCAACAGTAAACCAAGAACAATGCTCAGGATGCCGAATTTGTAACGATCTATGTCCTTTCAATGCCATTCTCTTCCACGAAGACACCATGGTTTCCGAGATCAATCCAGCCTTGTGCCAAGGATGCGGAACCTGTGTTGCCGGCTGCCCGGCTGGAGCCATTAGTGGTACAGGATTCAGCAATGACCAAATCCTTTCACAAATCAACGGTTTACTCCTTCTGCACATAAAAGATCAAGAGTATGCCTAACAACAAAAGGAGAATGTTATATGACTAACGGAAACTTCGAACCCGTAATCATTGGCTTCACATGCAACTGGTGTAGCTACCGAGCGGCAGATATGGCAGGTACTGCCCGAATGAAATACGCTCCCAATATCCGTCTTATTCGATTGATGTGTTCTGGTCGACTGGATCCAACTTTTATCTTTAAAGCTTTCGCGGGAGGTGCTGATGCTGTTCTTATCTCTGGCTGCCATCCTGGGGATTGCCACTATATCGATCAGAATTACAAAGCTTTACGCCGTTTCCATCTTATGAAACGAGTACTTACCCAAATGGGAATGGAACCTGGTCGTTTGAAACTTCTTTGGGCCAGGGCGGCTGAAGGCGCGATCTTTGCAGCTGAGATCAATAAATTTGTTGAGGAAGTTCGACTTCTGGGTCCATTAAATTGGAAAGCTCCTGGTGATTCAGTAACTATTCCAACCCAAAAGACTCAGGTGGAGGTGCCAGCATGACCACCAAACCAAAATTCGCAATGTACTGGGCAGCCTCTTGTGGAGGTTGTGAAATTGCTGTTCTTAATATTCACGAAAAGATCCTTGACGTGGATGCCAACTTCGAAATTGTCTTTTGGCCAGTGGCAATGGATGCAAAATATAAGGATGTTGAAGCCATGGAGGATGGGTCGATCTTATTAACCCTTTTCAATGGTGGAATTCGAAACGACGAAAATGAACACATTGCAAAATTACTTCGCAAAAAATCCAAAATCTTGGTCGCATTTGGGTCTTGCGCAAATGAAGGGTGCATCCCAGGTTTAGCAAATTTCACCCCTATTCAAGAAATCGTAGACACAGCTTTCTCCACACCTTCAACCCAGAATCCAGAGAATATTCGTCCCAAATCTTATTTCGATATGCCCGAAGGGAGGATCAACATACCAACTCTGTATCCTCTCTTAAGAACGCTTGACCAGGTCGTTGATGTCGATTACTACATGCCAGGCTGTCCACCGGAGTCCCACCAAATTGGTGCTGTAATCGACCTTGTTGTCCAGGTTCTTCAAGGTAAAGCTGAATTACCTCCCAAGGGAGCTGTAATCGGAGCAGGTGCTTCCACCGTTTGCGATGATTGCAAGCGAACACGAGGTATTAAAAAGATCAAGAAATTTGATCGAATCCAATTACAACATGCTGATCCAGAATTATGCCTACTTGAACAAGGTATCCCATGCAATGGGCCAGCAACACGCCAGGGATGTGGAGCTCTATGCCCAACAGCAGGAGCGCAATGCATCGGTTGCTATGGCCCAGCAGAAGGGGTTATCGATTATGGGGCACGCCTGGTAGCTGCATTTGCATCTGTAGTCGATAGCAAAGACCCAGCAGAGATTGATAGTATTTTAGATGGCCTTGTCGATCCAGCTGGACAATTTTATCGTTTCAACCTTGCTGGATCATTGCTAAGAGGCAGTCTTTCAGCAGTCAATACCAACGGAAAATGACTCTGGAGGAAATATGCAAAGGATAACAATTGATCCCATAACGCGCCTGGAAGGTCATGGCAAAATTGAAATTTTTCTAAACGATGATGGGGATGTAGCAAACACATACTTCCAGATCCCTGAACTACGCGGTTTTGAACGCTTCTGTGTGGGTCGTCCGGTGGAGGAATTGCCACTGCTAACAAATCGTATCTGCGGTGTTTGCCCGGAAGCCCACCATATGGCTGGAGCTAAAGCAGCTGATGCTGTTTATCACGTTGACCCTCCACGTACGGCTAAAATGCTGCGTGAATTACTTTATAATGCTTTCTACTGCACGGATCATACAACCCATTTCTATGCTCTAGCAGGACCTGATTTTATTATGGGACCTGATGCACCAGTTGCCGAGCGAAACATTTTAGGCGTCATCCACAAAGTTGGCTTGGAAATTGGCGGGAAAGTGATCCAGATGCGAAAATATGGTCACACAGTTGTGGAAATGATCGGTGGCCGAAAAGTCCATCCATGCACATCCATCCCGGGTGGATTAACCAAAGGTATAACCGAAGAACAGCGTAAAGAGATTGAAAAAATGGGACACTGGGCAGTTGAATTTGCTCAATTCTCACTCAAGATCTTTGGTGATATCGTCCTTGGCAACAAAGCATATCTTGACTTGATCCTAGGCGATATCTATACGCATAAAACCTATTCGATCGGCACGGTTGATCAAAACAACCATGTTAATTTTTATGATGGACTGGTAAGTGTTGTAGCACCAGATGGCGAAAGAATTGGCAAATATAGTCCTAATGAGTATCAGGACTGGATTGCTGAACGCGCTGAACCCTGGACCTATTTGAAATTCCCTTACCTAAAGAAAGTTGGCTGGAAAGGATTTGTGGACGGTAAAGACTCCGGTGTTTACACAGCCACACCACTCTCACGCTTGAATGCGGCTGATGGTATGGCTACTCCCCTTGCTCAAGAAGAATATGATAAGTTCTATTCCACCCTAGGCGGTAAGCCTGTCCATCAACGCCTGGCTACCCACTGGGCTCGCTTGATCGAACTTCTTTATGCAGCTGAGCGATGGGTTGAGTTAGCAACAGATCCTGAAATAACCTCCAACAACTTCCATACGATCCCTACAGAAAAACCCACTGAAGGTGTTGGTATTGTAGAAGCTCCACGCGGAACTCTTACACATCACTACTGGACAGACGAGCGTGGCGTTGTAACAAAAGTTAATCTAATCGTCGGCACGACCAACAACTATGCTCCAATGAGTATGTCCATTAAGAAGGCAGCTCAAAGTCTCATTAAGAAAGGTACAATTGTTAATGAGGGACTACTTAATATGGTTGAGATGGCTTTCCGTGCTTACGATCCATGCTTCGGGTGCGCTACTCACTCTTTACCAGGACAGATGCCTTTGCAAGTTACAATTTATGATGCAGAAGGCAACACTATCGATGTTCTCAAACAATACTGCTGATAACTAGGGATTTACAAAAGGGGCTGTCCACTTGAAAATGGGACAGCCCCTTAATAAAGAATAAATGAATGATAAAAGTACTCTGATCATTGGATTAGGAAATCCCATCCTGGGGGATGATGGGGTCGGATGGGTTATCGCCCAGAACCTCAAGAATAAACTTGATAGTAACCCCTTTCTTGAGTTTGAATTCTTGTCACTGGGGGGGTTAAGCTTGATGGAGAGACTAACTGGTTATCAAAATGTGATCCTGATTGATGCATTATCCAGTGGCTTACATCCCAAAGGAAAAGTAGTTTCTTTTCCATTGAGCGAAGTTCCAGATCTGACATCCGGGCATACATCTTCAGCTCATGATACAAGCCTTCGCAATGCATTAAATTTAGGTCGAAGTATGGGAATAAATCTCCCAAAGGACGAAAATATTATAGTAATTGCAATTGAGGCTGAAAACGTTTATGATTTTAGTGAAGAGTTAAGTCCAATGGTAGCCGCAGCAATACCTGAAGCAGAAAAACTTGCAATTGATATTATTTCAATAAAGCAATAGGAGGTAGAGTATGGTATCCGTTGAAACATTACGCCGTTACCAGTTTTTCAACCATCTCACCGAAGAACAATTAAAAGCTGTCGTCATGATCGCAGAGATCGAAACTTACCCAAAAGGTTCAATCGTTGCAAATGAAGATGCCATCGCAACGAAGCTTTTTCTGCTCCTTGAAGGTGATGTGGACTTAATTTATAGTGGAGGAGGCGAAGGGGCTATATCCAACGCCCTTGTAGGATCAATTGCACCTGGAGAAGTTTTCGGAGTTTCTTCATTGATCGAACCCTATCAGTTCATTTCATCTGTCCGGGCTGCAATGCCATTACGATTAATTGCCATCGATTCCATTTCCTTGAGAGCTTTGGCAGAAATCAACCCAAAACTAGGGTATGGATTAATGCGCAATATAAGCGCGGCAGTCTTAAACCGGTTAAAATTTACTCAGATGGAATTGGCTGTGGCGCGCGCTTAAGATCTCTCACGTTTCGCTAGTCATTATGAACAGTGGCTTCATTTCAAAGCTTTCATATGTCGGACGATAGCGATCTGTGTTATAGAATTCCTTAACATCCACGACTTTCTTGGTTTTTGTAATTACATCCAAGGGAACATTGTCGTATCGGCCGTTCTTCAAGACAACCAGGCGACCATGAATGCCCTTGAGTAAAAGATCCAGTGCCAAATTCCCAAAAGCCATTGGGGCAATTGAATCAATGGCATCTGGATCCCCACCTCTAACCATGTATCCCAACTTTTGATTGACGATTTCGACTGATTTACCCTGATTATATTTTGCAGTAGCATCTTTCAACTGGTATGAAACCAAATCGCCAATTCCTCCCAGTTTTGCATGTCCATATGCATCTTGTGAACGGTCTTTCAAAATCATCTCTCCCCCTTCAGACATGGCTCCTTCCGAAACAATAACTATGGCGTAATTACTAGGGTTGTGTTTCCTATCATAAACGAGTAACTCAGCCAATCTGTCGATATTAAATTTGAATTCAGGTATTACACAGCGATTGGCTGCGCCAGCCATGGTTGGTAACATCGCAGTGAAACCGGCATAGCGACCGAAAACTTCCAGAACTAAAAGTCGCTCGTGGGAACCTGCAATTGTCCTTAGACTGTTTGCAAGAGAAATCGTTCGTGTTACACAGGTACTAAAACCTATGCAATAATCAGTTCCAGGAACATCATTATCCATCGTTTTAGGGATGGCAACAACCTTCACTCCTTCCTGAAACATACGAACCGCATAACTCAAAGTGTCATCTCCCCCGATCGGGATCAAGAAATCAACTCCAATAAAATCCAGGTTTTTCAATATTTCAGGAGTAAGATCATTTTTTTCCTTATTGTATTTATCTTTTAAATGTACTGGAACATCCTCGAGTTTTACACTACTTGGTTTGGTTCTCGAAGTATGTAAGAAAGTACCACCTGTGCGACCTGTTCGATTAACCAACTCTTCTGTCAACACCATATAATTGTTACCATTATCTGCTGTCTTATCACGAACAACATCCACCAATCCCCCCCAACCTCGCCGAATCCCAATTACCTCAAATCCTTCACGTAGTGCCCTTATTGTTACAGCTCTAATTGCAGGATTTAATCCAGGGACATCACCACCACCTGTAAGGATTCCGATGACACCTTTCTTTTTATGCATCATAAGTGGCTCCGTTATAAAAGATCTAATACCTTGGAAGATACTTGCTACTTAATATTATAAGTAATCATAGGTACAAAATCAAATTGAGAAAAATTAATGTTGCAGTCACAAAAATCCATAGAAGGGGTTGCAAAAAGAGAGAGTTCCGATCAATATTGAAGTTGACCACAACAACAAGGAAAGGAGCTCTCCGATGACAGAAGACACTGTCAATATAAGT
>Ga0172368_10001467_pt1 | contig 32161 bp, 17 predicted proteins | sample Lak11m_FD_114540 | JGI IMG/M metagenome (GOLD analysis project Ga0172368, IMG submission 114540) | Freshwater microbial communities from Kabuno Bay, South-Kivu, Congo - kab_022012_11m | ecosystem: Environmental > Aquatic > Freshwater > Lake | place: Democratic Republic of the Congo: South-Kivu...
ATATCAAATCCTAAATGTAATAGGACAAATAATTGCAATTACATAGCTTTTTCAATGCTGTTGCATCCAATTTTTTAAATTCGTTGCATACGGCATCCATCATATCATCTAAAGAATCATATATAAAATTATGGATACATTCTTTCTTTATCCACTCCCAAAGCTTTTCAACCGGATTCAATTCTGGTGAATAAGCTGGTAATATAATAAAAGAAATATTTTTAAAACTTAGTTGTACTTTGACCAAAATTTGTTTTCCTCTTTCAGCCCAGATTCTCATAGTAGTAGACCTTAAACCAAATCTACCTTCGTCAAAGAACATTACCTTTACATCTTCTTTGTTTGCAATTCCATCAATTAGTTCTTGGGTTTTTTTTAAATTCCTCCATTTTTTTTATATCCGTATCCCTATGTTGAGGACGTGGTTTTTTCAATCTAAGATCCATTGATATTAACGTCAACCAAAGCGGTGTTTTAGTAATTTCTTTATTGAATACCAATAAAATTTCTTTTATCAATCTCTTCAATGTCCAATGTACTTTTCTGCCTTGTCTGTCTTTACCGGTAATAATCCATTCCTTAATTTTGATTTTATCATCATCACTTAATATGGATGGATTATGTCCCCTGCTCTTGTTTTTACAGCCCTCTACTCCATACTTTATATAATTCGATATCCACCGTAATAGTGTTGAGCGGGATACATTGAATATTGCTGCTACTTCAGATTCTGTGTAGTTAAATGAAGCTTTGATAGCTAATAATTTGTTTACTAAATCCGAATCCTTTATTGCTTTTAAATCCGAATCTACTAATGATAGAATTTCGGATGTCAATAATAATTTTGGTCTACTCATTTTTGCACCATTGTTAATTTTACATAGTGCAAATATAAACAATATATGTCTTATTACAAATAGGAAATGATATTAATTGTTGACCAAGATGAATGTCTTCAAATGTTTGACTTCAGAATAAGCATACCAAAATGGCATAAAAATACTTAGATAGTTTTCGGAAATAGACAATAGTTAATTTCAATACAAATAATTTAATTTTTGCAATTTTCTAAAGCTCAAAGTCTCTCTTTTTATACACATTCTTTCTGTCTCAATTTCTTTTGATTTTCCATTAAACACATCAACAGGTTTCATGTCGTTTATTGCTTCGCCCCAGTTCATAATCCATGAAATGAAGTCGTCAACTATTCTAATTGCAAATTTATAAGTCCTTTACCTGAATATCATCATCTTTCAATTTCTTTAATTTAATTTATCAATATTAATTACTAATTAAAACAAATCCTCCCCAATAATACGGATGACTATACTTCTCCTTGATTTTCATCTGAGTCATCTTCAGGGCTGATGAAGGATTGCTTCCCTGAACAATATATTCGTAGAACTTGCTCATGAACTCCTGAGTAGCAATGTCGTCAACTTTCCAAAGAGACATAACAACCGTACCTGCACCGGCACTTTGGAAGGCACGCTGAAGCCCGTAAACACCTTCTCCATTTTTGATTTCTCCGGCTCCTGTTTCGCAGGCACTCAGCACAACCAAATCGGTAGCATCGAAGTTCATTGCTTTGACTTCATTTGCTGTCAGTATGCCGCTTTCATTTTCAGTATCGGAAAATATCAAACCTGAACGCAAAAGCGGATTGTCAATAAACCTGTCTATGTCAATTCCGAAAAGCTGGTCATTGTTGTTCATTTCAAAATCAGTAAGGAAGAATCCATGTGTAGCTATATGCAAAAGATTTTGCTTTCCGAGATTTTTAAATAGATTTTTATTGGCTTTTTCTTCCATATAAACAGCTGTTTTAAATTGATTCTGTTGAAGTAATTTGTCAATTTCGTTTATTTCAACTTTTGTCTGTGGGAGTTCATCAATCTTGAAATCTTTTAGCAAAGCTCTCCAGCTTTTTAACTGAGAATTTTTTTCATCATTAATATCTGTTGCTTTCGGAAAACCGAAAAGGCAAGCTGTTTTATCCTGAAATGTAAATTCTTTTTTATTTTTCAAAGATATTATATCAGCAGTATTCGCAACAAGAACAATTTCCTTTTTGTCTATGACATAGCTACCATCGGGCTTTTTAAGTGAATGGATATTGACTTTATTGTAAACTCCGTCAACTGATAAATATATCTTGTTTTTGTCTGCAAGATACTCATCAATTGAAGACCAAAATGCCTTGTATGATTCATTGTCATCAATCTTAAACCTCATTGAATTATTGTAATTCTTAATATACATTGATTCAAGTTTATTGTTGTTGTCGAGTATTAGCATTTCAGGATTATCTTTTGTTTCATTGGTTACAATCAATGCTACATAATAAATTTTATCAGTCCATCCGTTCCTGAAAAGACTAAATCTGATTATTTCAACAGCCGCTTCATCACCGCTAAGCTGTTTTTGTATGTCCTTCCAGTTTGGTTTTTCCTGAAGATAATTTTTAACAAATACATTGCTGTTTTTAGATAATTCTTTTTCAAGTTGATTTGCTTCTGCTTCCATTCTAACTAAATCTTTGCCCATGGATTTTAATTCGAGTTTTGTGTAGTTGTAAAGCTTTGAAAGTTCTTCCTTGTTTTTTTGCCATTTGTCAAATAATTTGAGCAGTTCTTCATTACCGCTGTTCTTAATATTTTGCCGGATGCTGATTATATCTTTCAGGAGGATGGCTTTTCCGGCAATGTGATTGTTGTACATTTCACCAATTAAAGATGGATTGGATTCATAGTTTTCAAGAACATAACAGTTAAACAAATCGTATCTCTCTTTAATCATTGCGTAAAATGATGTTTTCTCCTTCTCGCTTAAAAACGGGAAATAATCCCTGATATGATTGTGATACAAATTTAATGATTTGAGATAAAACTCTTCAGATTCTTTTTTCCGTCCCATATATGAGAGTAAACCTGCAAGATTATGCAAAGCAGTTGTGTATTTTGGATTGTTCTCACCGTATATCTCTGCACGGTTGGCAACTGCATCATTCAAATATTGGTATGCTTCATTGTACATCTTTCCTGCCCAGCACACTAATCCTAATGAGTTAAGACAGGAAGAATAAACTGTACTGCCTTTGCCTGGTTGCTTCTCGCTGATTTTAAGGGCTTTTTCAAGAATTCTTTTTGCATCGCTATACTTTTTCTGCGACCAATATAGCATTGCAATATTGTATAATGTTGGTGCATAATCGGGATGTGATTCAAGTTGATAGATTTCTTCAGGATTCTCAATTCCGGATAATATTTCATTCAATTTTTTATTATTGTTTTGTGAGGCATAGACAAGAGCTAGTTGCAATTTTGCGGATTTTAATTGCGGATTATTTTTTTCAAGGTCTGATTCTAAAATATTGACTGCCTGCTCGATATTCTTTTTAGCATCCTGATAGTTACCGAGTTCCTGATAAAGCAAGCCAAGATTTAGCAATGTTGTAGCATATTCCGAACCTGACTTTCCAGCATATTTTTCCTTCAACTGAAGTGCCTGATTATATAATTTTTCTGCTTCTTCGTAATTACCCTGTACCTGTTTCAATTTTGCCAGATTATGCAGTGATACTGCATGAGTCATCTCTTTTTCCTTGCTGAAATCTTTTTTAAGTGAAATTGCCTGATTTAAAAGTTTCTCTGCTTCAATGTAATTACCCGTATATTGATAAACACAAGCCAAATCATTTAAAGCTGTGGCATAATAAGGGTCAGAAGTTTTATTTATATCTCTGAGAAGATTTATTTCATTATTGTAAAATTCCTCTGCTTTTTTCATATCACCCATCATGTAATATAAATTTCCTATTCTGCCAATTATGACGGCATAATTAAGGGAACTTTTTCCTTTGCTCTTGTTTTCTAATTCCAATGCCTGATTAGATAAAGTTAATGCATCTGTAAATTTTCCTAGTTCAATACTTTTAGATGCTTTTCGCATTAATTCATCAGGTTTTTGTGCATTACAAGGAATGATTGTTATTAGCCCAATTACAACTAAAATACTAAATATATTTTTTTTCATTTTTTTGCCTTTCGATTGTAATTACTTATTCCAACTCATTGGTGTTTCGACTTCGATTTCTACTGTTCTGCAGTAGAAGCGACCTTCAGGTAAATCATTATCATAAATCAGGAGTGACTCACCGACACCTCTTGTAAATGATGTAGGCTTTTGCAATGCCATTGCAGTTTGTTCGGCTCTGTCTTTTGATAGTTTGAAATTGAATTCAGTTTCTCCCATTCTGTCAGTAAATCCTGAGATTAAAAGCCGGGAATCGCTTTGTAAATTTCCTTTGATAAAATCAATGATTTTCTCATTTGCACCACTGAGTTCTTTTGAAGCATAGTCGAACAATATCAAACTGTACCGGTCAATTCTTTTGTCACCCAATCTGTTTTCCTTTTTCTTTTGTATTGTTATCATCTCAGTAGGTAAAAGCCCTGTATTGCTAATTGACTTATTACCCTTGTCATCTGTTATTTCGACAATATATTCAATCGGTTCGGAGAATTTTGGTATGGACTCTTTTTCCCTGTCAATTTGCCAGTCATAATTAGATGGCAATGAATCTTTTCCGCTGACAGTTTTCAACACTTCTCCATTTTGCAACGCAGTCAGTTTCCAATCAGATATTTTATTTTCGGATTGCGATTTCATGTAAAATCTGATAACCGGCGGTGATACTTTACGTAATGTGTCTTCAGTAACAACAGGTTTCATTATTTCCCATGAATCTGATTTGATTTCGGCTCTTCTGTTTTCTTCGATTCCATCTTTGTCAGATTTATTTGATGGTTTGTCAGGAAGGTTTGTAGCTGAAGTAATTAACCGGTTTTGCTCAACACCCCAAATACCGGAAATATAATCTTTGATAGCATTTGCTCTTGCTGTTGATACAGCCATTGTTTCTCCTCCTGTGCCTGAATTACAACCTGTTATGTTAAGGGTTGTCCCCGGATTATCTTGAAGTCTGTTTCCTATGATATTAAGAATGTTGTAGTATGTTGGCAGAGTTGTTATGTTGCACAAATTTGCATTACTGAACTTTTCTGCTTTTTTTTGTTCGAGTTTAATATATCTATCAGGTATTGTGGAAGAATTATTATCGAAGAAAATATAGTTAAGCAAAGGTCTCATATTTGTTGATAAAAACTCTTCAACTACCATTGTCGCCTGTTTGAATTCCTGTCCTTCCTGCAAACCAACTGCTTCAACCTGAGCTTCAAGCATTACTTTAATTGGTTTTAACGCAGGTTCCTTTATATCAAATTCACCGAAATATATGTCTCTTTGGTTACCCCAAAGTTCAATTTCATTTGCAAGGATAACTCCTTCTTCAATTTTTTCTTCTCCCGGTCTTTTTATCGGTGCAGGTGGATTTGGTCTGTATTTAAATGTAAGTCCCATCAGCAGATTATTTACCTTCCATGGAGTATTTTCTGCAATATCATTAAAACCATAAGAGTAATAAATTTCAGGTGTAAGCCACATTGTCTTTGTTTTATTTAATTGTAAATCGTAACTCACGCCAGCCAAGCCACCCATTTGCATGGAAATCATTTTCGGGATATCTCCTTCAGATTCATTCCATTCACGTAATCCGGTATCTTCACCATCTTTTATATAAGTACTTCTGTCAGTTGGTTTTGTTATCTCTTCGATTTGGTAATAAGTACCGGTCATCAAAAAACCAAGATTCAAACCAAAGTTTACATTAAAATTCTCAAGAAATTCATACGAAAATATTGGTTGTATGCATACCCTGCTGAAGAAGGAATTTAATGTATGCTGAAACTCACCGTCAACTGCCTGGTCATCAACACTTACTTTTGTTTTTTCTGAATATAAAAAACTTGCAGTATCAGATACGAAACCAAGTCTGAGTTGTCCGCTTATATTATCGAATAACGGCATTTTGAAAAATAGAAATCCTGCGAAACCATTTCCACCTCCTTCTGTGAATCTTGGGCAACAGTTTGGTATCTCATTCAATTTCGTAAAATCACTGTTATGAGTGTTCAGAAGAAATTGTCCACCTCCACCAATCTCAAAGTCCAGTTTTCCCGATTGTGCATAAACAAACGATGGAATAAAGAATAACAAAAATATAAGTTTCGACTTCATATAGTTATTTATTAGTTAATAATTAATGTATCTACAAAATTAATAAAATATTAGTCTATTTCAATATTTCAATTTTTTCTGTTTTTCTCACTGTTGGTGTTTCGAGAATAATGAAATACAATCCTGAGCCGATGTCACTTAAATCGGCGTCTATGCTGTATATCCCTTTTCTTGTTTCTTTGCTAATGATTGTTTTAATTCGTTCACCAAAAGTGTTCATCAGATAAATATCTGTCAGTCCTGTCTCGATTAATTCATAATCTATTGTCAGTTTGTTTTCTGTCGGATTAGGTTTTAATAACTTCAGTTGTATCTGATTGCTTGTATTGAGCAGTCTCGGAACACCACCCTCCATGCAGACTCCTGCTAATGTGAAGCGACCATCAATTTTATTTATCTCTATAGGGTTACCAATTGTCTTCAGGTTTTCAAGTATAAGAGTTGTTGTTGTGTCATTGCCAAGTGTTGCCTGGAAATTTAATACATCAAGAACATTGTCATATTTTGGGTTTACTGGTAAAGTAAGTGGTATCTTCCTGACATCATTTACCCGAGTACCTAAAGGTGTACCCATTGTTGGAATGAGTAATGTAGCGTTATATACTAAATCAGCAGTGAACCCTGTTATCGTTACTTTATCTAAATTTTGACTACTCTTCAAATAAATTGGTACTTGTAAAATATCACCCGGTCTGTAGATCATATCTAATGTGTCAATCTTCAAGACTGCTATTGCATCTACCGGCTTGTTACCAACAATTGCTTTCAGAGTTAATTTTACTTGTCTGCTACATTGATTTTCTGAAAATGTATATTCAGTATTCGTCTTGTAACCATCTGCTTCTCCATTGAATATTACCCGTATTGTTGAAGTTCCTCCGTTCGGCTCGGTTGTTGCCGGCTTGATACTTATTATCTCAAAATCTTTATTAATATCAATTGCCGGTTGCCATGTCAAAGGCAATGTTCCTGTATTTGTCAATGTTATTTCTTTAATCTGCGGTGTATTCTCAGGTACATAATCAAAATTTAGCTGAGTTTCACTTAAAATAAATCCAATACTGTCTTTTGTTGCTGTCAAGGAAACTTTAAACTCCTTATCATTAACAGAATTGTTGGTTAATGCAAGTTCCGCTTCTTTTTCTCCTGCAACTGTAGGTAAAAATTGTATGATAAATTCTTTTTTTCCTTTTGTTGGAATGTCTGTTTGCTGGAACGATGGAATTATTTTGAAATCATCCTTATTCTTTCCTCTTATTTCTGCTTTGCTTATTGTAAGAGTTTCTTTACCGGGATTTTGAATATTGACTGTGTCATATTTTGAATATTCACAAACTATAATTCCGAATTTTCTTTCAAAATCACCAACAATAATCGAACCATCTGAGCCCAAAGGATAATAATGCAACTCGGATAATTTGGATTCACAGCCGATATCGTCAATTGACATAACTGAATAAATTCCAGATTTGTCAGGATTATGAGTGCTACCTGTTGCTCCCGGAATTATCTTGCCTTGATAATACCATCGGAACTTGCTTCCGGGACTTGCTGTCAAAACATTACCATTCTCTGTGATTGTCGGTTGTTTTGGTTCAGGATGAATTTCAAATGTAGTTTCTGCATAATTGGAACAACCTAAACTGTCCGTATATTCATATTTAATGACGTGTGTACCTGCACCCAAATTGATAGGATTGAATGTTGTATTATTAATAGCGTTGATGAAATAATTTCCACCCGCCGGTTTAGCTCCCGTAATTTGATATGTCGTGTCTTTAATGCATATATCAGGGAAATCCGGTATTGTTACTATTGGTTGAGGATTGACTTTTACCTGAATTTCATTTGAATCTTTTATTCCAATAGTCGGAATATCCTGTACCAGCTTGACTTTGCCTGTACCTGCCTGTTCCCATAAAACATTTATTTTCGTGTTTGTCTGATTAATAATTGTTCCACCTGTTACATTCCATTTGTTCATGGCATCTATAATGATAGGTGTTGTATAACTTGCTGTGTCATTTTGGCAAACTTCGTTTTTTCCATAATGTTGGATTATTACTCCGGATTTCTGCTGTATTTCTATGCTTACCTCCGATGAATCTTCACAGCCAACACTACTTGTTGCATTCAGATTAATTGTTCCTTTGCCTTCACCTGTCCAATTGATTTCTACTGTATCTTTGTTGTCTGCTCCGAGTATTGTCCCTTTTGTTACTTTCCACTTTAAACTTTCTGCTGTTCCGGGTTTTACCCAATATTTTACTTTACTGCCAAGAAATACTGTGTCAGTAACATTTTGAATATTTATTTGTGGCAATGAGTGTATCCTGATATTTTTCGATGTTGAATCATAAGTTTTCATCTCAGTATTATATCTAACGAGTTTAACCGAGCCGTTTCCTGCTTGTCCCCATTTTATGACAACCGTTGATTGATTGTCCTTACCTTGAATAGTTCCCTGAGTGCATGTCCACTTGTATTCAATATTTGTACCTGTTGCTGTTGAGTAGACCGATTCTTTGTTTTCACATGCGGAATCTGATACTGTTATTGATATTGGCGGATTATCTAAAATCGTAACACTTATAACAGCAGTATCAATACAGCCGGAGGCAACAGCAGTCTGTGTTAATTTCAATGTTCCCTGTCCGACTGTTTTCCAGTCAACAATTACCCAATGGTTCATCGGATTATTGATTATTGTTCCTCCTGTTGCAAGCCATGCACTTGTCAGACCTGTTGAGTCCTTTGCTTTGTAATAATCTTTTCTATTCAATCCTACTGTGTCGCTACCCAAAATGGAAACTCTCGGCATGGGGTTAATAGTAACATTGCTTTCCACTGAATCTTTGCATCCGGTTGATTTGTTTATCTGTACTAATTTGATTTTGCCGTTAGTAGCTATGCCAACTGAATCCCATTTAATGTTGACTGTCTGGCTTGTTGCACCTGATTCGATACTCCCTTTTTCGGCTGTCCAAAAGAAATTTACATTTGGGTCATTATTGGAAGTATAGGAATATGTTTTTTTCTCGCAAACCTGCATTTGACCACTTTGAATGGATGGATTTGGTGCGTTATTTATTGTTATATTATTTTCAATTGAATCCTTGCAACCGTTACTGTTGGTTTGAACTAATTTAACTTTTCCATTACCGGCTGTTGTCCAGTTTACAATCAAGGAATCCAAGTTTGTCTGACCAATAATTGTACCTCCTGTAACTGTCCATGAGTAAGTTAAACCTCCTGCAGTATTACTTTTAAAAACAATAATTTCATCTTTGCAAAATGAAGTACTGCCGGTAATGACAGGTGAAGGAACAGAATTAATCGTCAGGTTTGTTCCATTGTCAGAACCTGTAACAGCAGGGTCACTGCTTATAACTCTTATTCTGTACCCTGTTCCTGCACTTGTACTTTTCGGAATCGTTGCATTTATAGTGCCTGCCGTAGTGCCTGTCAAAGTTCCGATTGTTGTAGGGCTGGAGAAATTACCGCTTGAATTTGATAATTGTGCTGTAAAAATATTACCTGAATTGTAAGTTCCTACGATTGTGAATGGTGCAGGTACTCCTTTCCCAGCACAAAAAGGTGAACCATTGATGGTTGTTGTAGTTATAGTTGTTAATTCAAAACAAGGAAAGCCTTCATCAACCCAAGTTGGATTATTCTGTAAATTTGCCATATTATTATTTGATGTTGCATCATCGATTATTGAACCACTCCCTTCATCAAACCTCCAATAATATGTTAGACCACTCTCGTCACCATTCAATTTATAATTTTTATTGTCTTGAATTTGTGACTGTGTCCTTTCAATACTCCAGATCCTGACTTCATCAATATTCCCGGTAAAATACCATGAAGTAGAAGTGGGAATCCATAAATTACAGTATCCATAGCCAATTTTCCAGTACCCATCCCAGTTTGCATTAGAGCTATTGTTACTATTTGTACCTATTAAATTTCCATCAATATATAAAACCATACCATTACCCGAAAAAGTAGCGGCAACATGGTGCCAATTACCATCATTATATGAACTGGTTGAAGTTATAGAATACCCAATAGTATTATGGATACCAAAACTTATACGACCATCATCACTCATCCAAATATGCCTGTCATAACCGCCACTTAATCCTTGAGTAGTGCCGCGTTCAATCAACTTTCCACCTGTAGTTGTTGTTGTTTTGAACCATAATTCAATTGTTAAAACATTTGGTGCTGATATTAGGTCGTTTGTACTTACATATTGAGTGCTAGCAGAGTTAAAATAAAGTGAATATTCTCCACATTGAGAAAAGACTTTAGTGGTATTTTGATATAGCTGTAAAATCAATAAAAACAATATCAACTTCTTCATATTGAAACCCATAATTTTATGTATTATTTTATTTATATTCATTAAATCATTAACATTTATTTCACTATCTCCACCTTCTCTGCTTTCCTGACTGTCGGAGTTTCGAGAATGATGAAATACAATCCCGAACCAATGTCGCTTAAATCAGCGTCTATGCTGTAAATTCCTTTTCTTGTTTCTTTACTAACGATTGTTTTAATTCGTTCACCAAAAGTGTTCATTATATAAATATCTGTCTGTCCTGTTTCAATTAATTCGTAATCTATTGTCAGTTTGTTCTCCGTCGGATTTGGTTTTAATAACTTCAATTGTATTTGATTGCTTGTGTTTATTAGCCGTGGAACTCCACCTTCCATGCAAACACCTGCTAATGTGAAGCGACCGTCAATTTTATTTATCTGTATTGAATCACCTATTGTTTTCAGGTTTTCAAGTACGAGAGTTGTTGTTGTGTCATTGCCAAGAGTAGCAGTAAATTCCAATACCTGCAAAACATCATTAAATATCGGATTGACTGGTAACGTTAAAGGAATAGTCCTGATGTCATTTTCTCTTGTACCCATCGGAGTTTTTGTAGTAGGTACAAGCATTGTTGCATTATAAACAAAGTCCGCTGTGAAACCGGTTATGTTTGCCTGGTTCAGGTTCTTCGAGTTCTCCAAATAAATTGGTATTTCTACAATTTCTCCCGGTTTGTATTCCTTGATACTCGAATCAACTCTTATTAATACCATTGCGTCAACCGGCTTGTCTCCTACAATTGCCTCAAGTTTTAGTTTTAATGTTCTTCCACAGTTTTCTTCAGATAACAAATAATCGTATAGTGTTTTGTAATTCTTTGCTCCACCATTGAAGCGAACAGTAACATCTGATTCTCCATTGTTTGCTGGTGTTGGATTTGGGTCAACAATGACAATATCGAAATCATTATTAACCTTTATTGGTACTTGCCAAAATAAATCAATTGTTCCCGTATTAATTAGTTTAATATCACTGAAATGTTTTTTATTCTCCTCCACATACTCAAACTTTACAATTGTATCGTTAAACATAAAGCCAATGCTGTCTTTCTTTGCTGTCAGCTTTGTACGGAATTCTGGCTTATTGACTGCATTGCTGATTAGAACTACCTCAGCTTCTTTGCTTCCTGTTGTGTTCGAACTAAACTCTATAATGTAATTCTTTCTGCCCTTTGGTTGAATATCTGTCTGTGCAAATTGCGGTCTGAACCTGAAATCACCTTTATCTCTTCCTTCAATCCTGCCTTCTGATATCGTGAGGATTTCTGTTCCCTGATTCTGTATTTTAATCGTATCCCATTTTGCATATTCACATTGGATTGTTCCAAAATTCCGATTTAAATCACCTGATATTATTGCTCCCTGACTGTCCTCAGGATAATAATGTGTTACAGACTCTCCTGATTCACAGCCAATGTTTGATATTGCCTTTACTGAATATATCCCCGGTTCTGTTACTTTAAGTATGCTGTCATTTTCATCAGGTATTAACTCTCCTTCATAGTACCACTCAAAATATTCTCCAGGTCTTGCTGTCAAACTGTCGCCTGATTCTGTTATTGTTGGTGTTTCCGGTACAGGTTGTATCTCAAATGTTTTCTCTGCATAGTTCGTGCATCCATTATTGTCAGTATATTCATATCTTACATTGTGCTGTCCAACTCCACGTCTTGTTGGATTAAAAGTCGTTCTTACAGTATCGTCAAAATAATATGTGCCTCCCGGAGGATTACCACCAGTAAGAGTATAATTTGTGTCTTTATAGCACAAATCAGATAAATCGTTTAATGTAACATTCGGCAACGGATTAATCGTTACATCAATTTCTGTCGAATCTTTGATTCCTATGCCTTGATTGTCCTGAACAAGTTTCACTTTGCCTGTACCTGTTGTTCCCCATGTTACATTTATTTTCGTGTTTGTTTCACTGTCAATAGTTCCATCGGTTATATACCATTTGTTCGTTGCTCCGCTGACATTGTCAGTTGTGTAACTTGCAGTATCGTTCTCGCAGACTTCAGTTCTACCATATATACGTAATCCTGCTTTCTGTCGTATGTATATTTCTTTTTCTGTTGAGTCACTGCACCCGGTAGTTTGATTAGTTGCAATCAGCTTGATTATTCCTTTGCCTTCACTGTTCCATTTTACATCAACAGTATCTTTATTGTCTGCTCCTACTATACTTCCTTTTGTTACTTTCCACTTTAAACTTTCAACTGTTCCGGGTTTCTTCCAGTATTTCATTGTGCTTCCTGTATATGCAGAATCTTCAATAGCTATTACCTGTGGCTTCGGCAGTGGATTTATCGCTATCACTTTTTCTACTGAATCATATTTACTTAGCTTCGTATTGAACACAACTACTTTTATGTTTCCTGTTCCGGCTTGTCCCCACCTTACAGTTACAAGTGTTTCATTATTCGGCGATGTAATTGTTCCACCATTTGCCTTCCATTCATAAACAAGGTCTTTTCTGTATGCCGTTCTGTAACTGCTCTCATTATTCTCGCAGGCACTGTCAAGCAATGTAATATCAGGTGCAGGATTTTCCAGTACTGTTACTGATATTATCACTGAATCTATACAACCTGTATTAATATCCGTTTGTATTAGTTTTAGAGTGGATACTCCGATTTCTGACCAAAGTATTTTTACTGTTGTGTCTGTACTGCTTCCCTGAATAGTTCCGCCTGTTACTTCCCACTGATTTATAAGATTTGTTTTGTTTACAGCAATGTAGTCTTCTGTCTCATCAAGAGCCGCTGTTTCTGTGCCGTTGATTGCCACATCAGGCAAGGGATTAATTGTTATTGGTCTGCTTGTTGAATCCAAGCATCCCGTTGCTGAGTATGTCTCAGTCAGCTTAATATCTCCAACTCCTGCCGCTCCCCATGTTACTGTTAGCGTTGAACTTCCCTGACCTGCATCAATCGTACCTCCACTGACAGCCCAGTTATAGCTTGCTCCTGTTTGTGGAGTTGCAAAGTATTTGTATGTATTAAGCTCACAAACCTGATTGGGTGCACTTATGAATGTTACAACCGGCAGTGGATTTACCGTTATATTTCTTTCAGTAGAGTCAGTACACATATCGCTTGTTGTCTGTACAAGCTTAATAACTCCTGTTGTGGCTGTGTCCCATGTTACAATGACGGAATCTCTGTTGCTTTCTCCAACAATAGTTCCGTTTGTTACTTTCCACAGATAGCTCAAACCTGCGGCTGTATTGCTTTTGTAAACACCTGTCTGACCTTTACAAAATGTCGCTGTTCCTGTAATTTGTGGTACAGGTAAAGGATTTATCGTTACTGCAAGCTTAAATGAATCCTTGCATCCTGTGGTTGAGTTAGTCTGAGTCAGCGTTACTGTTCCTGAGCTTACAGTTCCCCAGATGACATTAACAATTGTTCCGTCATCTGCACCGCTGATTGTTCCGCTGGATGCTGTCCACTTGTTTGTGCATCCTGCTGAAGTGTTGCCTGTGTAGGGATATTGATTTCTTGCACAAACAGTTGCTTGCCCTGTTGTTATTTGTGGTGTCGGCAGTGGATTGATAGTAATGTTCACTCCATTATCCGAACCGGTAATTGCAGGATTGGAACTCACCACCCGAACCCTGAACCCTGACCCCTGAATCCCGCCGGGAATTGTCCCCGTAATCGTTCCCGAACTTGTGCTTGTAAGGTTGCCGATAACCGTCGGACTTGCAAAATTCCCGCTTGCATCCGAAAGTTGTGCTGTGAAAACATTGCCTCCGTTATATGTTCCGTTTGCTGTGTAAGGTACACGTATTGTCTCACCGACACAATAGGCACTGTTCACGCTTCCTGTGGTGATTGATGTGTAAATCGAACAATCAACTTCAAATTTATAGAGCGAATCTATCTCTGCAGAGTTTAAGGCACGGTTGTATATAAATGCATCATCTAAATAACCATATAGCCATTGAGGAGACCATGGATTAGACTTTAATCTTCCAAAACAAAATGTTGAATCAGTTCCAATATCACCTTTTGAACTAAAATCATAATTCGAAATAACATTAACATTATCAACATAAATATTTGCTCTTTGTGTTGTTTCATCATAAGAATACACAAAATGATGCCAATTTCCATCATATGTGTTTGTAGTGCTGTTATAAATAATAATTGCTGGAACACTTCCATCACTATATTCCACTTGAAATCCATTATCACGATGTTGTAATAGTAATCCCCTTGTATGACTTGCACCACCTGTTGAAAAAACTGAAGTTTTACTATTATCTGTTCCTATGCGTTTCGACCAAACAGTTATTGTAAAAGAATTCGCAAAATTTGTTCCTTGTAAACTTTGAATATTTATCCAATCATCATTCCCATCAAAACTATAAGCACTATTCGCATTACCGTCCCTGTCAGTCGTCAGTGTGGCGCCGTTCACAGTTCCGTGATTATTATTTCCGCTTTCGTCCCTTGCTGTGCCGCAAAAAGGATAAAAAGCGACAAGCCCTGAGTCGAGCTTTATTTCGTCGCTTCCGCGGAGGCAGCGGACAGGTAATCCTGTTTTTTTGGATGGATTGTCTTTATAAATTTTTGTATTATCATTTTTAAAATATCTATTCCAAGCCAAAGAAGTATTATATTCGGATTTTGTCCAACAATAACCGTATATTCCAAACCAAAGAAAAGTGCCGACAGCTGGTTTATGACCTGTTCCTGTAAAGGATAATTGTGATTCATTGGTTGAACCATTATTTGGGTTTGACCAGTGAGCAATACCTGTTTCTTTAATTTTACTACCCTCATTTGTACCTCTCCAATCATTACTTCTGTCAGCTTCACTTTGAGACATTCCCAAACACATCTCAAGTTCTTTCCAATCGTCATCTGTAGGAATTTTCCAGCCCTCCGGAGCCAAGCCGCGTGGGTCATTAACAGCATACCAATTGTAAAGTTTACCATATATTGCATTGTAATTTGAATCATTGTTGTAATAGCACCAGGCACCGGTTGTGGCATTTGCCCAGTCAGTCGGATCTGTAATTTGGGGGATTGTTGTCCCGTCTCTGTATTTTGTAACATCCAGATTTCTTGTCTGCCACACCTGATTGCAAACGACTATTGTGTCGGGTGGAGTGTAGTCGCTGACGAGGCGGATAGCATAGCCAGAACTTTTGTCGCCATAACTTCTCCATACTGTGGAATAATTATATTGTAGTCCTCTGTTATATGCTGCAGATGAATTATATTCTGAATCCGTCCATAACCATGATACTGAACCTAATTCAATAAAATTATCATTATTGGGTGCTCTATGACCGTTAGGTAATGCTGTAAAACCACTGATATTGGTTCCGTTATTTGGAGAAGCCCAATGAGTTGTTCCGATTTCCTTTAATTTATCACCCTCATTTGTTCCTCTCCAAGTTGTTAATCCATCTGCTTGAGCCTGAGTCATACCAAGATATTTTTCAAGTGTTTTCCATTCTTCGTCTGTTGCAATATGCCAACCAGCAGGTATAAGACCTCGTGAGTCATTTATTGCATACCAATTATATAATTTTCCATAAGTTGTTCCATTCGCAGAATTATTTTCAAAATAGCACCAAGCTCCTGTTGTTAAATAACCCCAACCTGTTCTTACTTCAGGTATAGAATCACCATTTTGATAGTGGTCAACATCGAGGTTTTTTGCCGACCACACCTGATTGCCTATGCGCACGGAGTCGAATTGAGAAAAAGATTGAGATATGCAAAATATTTGCAGTAAGACAGTAAGCAGTAAAATTCTTCTCATAAAAACTCAAAATCAATTAATTATTATTATTTGTCAAAATATTAGGAATACAATTTATAAAAATTTTACGATAATGATTATAAATATTATAAATTCTGTAATTAGGCAAGACTAAAGATTAGTTTTAAAATAATCAAATAAATAATCTCCTACCAATAATTCCCCAGAGTATTATGCAAAATAAGATTAATTCTTTTAATTAGCTCATTTGGCTTTAGGACAGTGATTGCTTCACCCCAGTACAACAGTCTGGCAAAGAAATCATCAAACATGCTGACACACAGTACCCAAATAGTCTGTTATCTGAAAATCTTTTGTAGTGCTACTTTTCTCGCTCATGCCTTTCTTAATTAACTTTTTGCAAGGTTTTTGTCCTTAAGCCAAAAGATAATATTCTCAAATTGCTCATCGGAGATATCCCAGCTTTCACACAGCTTCTTCACTGCTTCCTTTTCCTTGACATGGTAAGTTTTGTCAGTGAGCATTAATTCGAGGATTTCCAATAAAATGGATGTTTTAATAATAAATGAACTGGCTGATAGCTCTTCAAGAATTTCATCTAAGCTCTTGCTTTGAATTTCATAATTTTCCAGATATAATTCTCTTCTCAGCCGTGAAATCCAAATTTTTTCATACGACGAAAAATCGGAATCACAATGAGCAATGTGAAAAGCTAACTCTAAGAAATTCTCTTTCTCCTTTTGATTCAATACTCCTAAAAACATGTTCACCCTCCATAAATTTAAAAATGAAGAATCATTATTTTTAAAACTTAACAAAATTTGATGAGAAAAAAAAGAAATAAAAGAAATGCAGTCAAAACATTCTGAAAAGAAGAAGTTCCAACAGAAATTATTGTTTAAAAGTTATGCTTTTTTTATTGCCTATTTTTGAATTGCCGATGGATTAATTTTGTAAAACTCGTTATAATTCAAATATTCGAACAACTCATCATCAGATTTGATATTGAATGCTTCTTTAAAATCTGCTTTAAATGAATCAGGAGTGTTATTGCTCTTCAATAATTCAATGATATATTTTTTGTCGTCCTTTGACAGAACATCGAATCCACTCCAAATACTAAAATAACTCAATACCTTATTTTTTTGCTCCAAACCCATCGGGTCGTCAAAACTAAACAGGTTATTTTCTTTTTGACTGATATAAAAAAGACTGATTTCATCGCTTGTAATCGGTTCAATCCGAATATAATAGTCGATATTTACTTTTTCTGTATCATTGACCATAGCGATAGAAATTACCGGAGTGCAATTGCTCATAGTAAAAGAAGTCTTAAAGTTATTTTTGTAATTTGTTTCGGCATAGTATGCAAATTTATTTTCAATGAAATCAAAACTTTCCAATAATGAGACATTCGGTGAATATGAGTATTTTTCTTTTACCTTCAAGAAGTTTACAAAAAACGGAAAAAATTCAACAAGACTAAGATTTTTAATAATACTATCAGATTTGCGGCAAACGATTGTATCGGCAGATTTAATCAACTCTGCTGAAAATTGGTCATAGTCCTTTCGCCCCATCGAATAGGCATAGAATTGTTCCATTCTTTCAGGGGCATTATTCTTGTCCATTTCATTCAGCAAAGGACCATATTGATATATCCATGACAAATTTTCATACTTAGACTTTTCTGCATTAATTGATTGGGCGGCAAGTTGGGTATATTGTATGAATTTTTTTATCTTGGAACTTAATAATGTATCAACCTGAATTTCAAGAGAATCTACATAATCATTTTTGAGCCGCCTATCCTTCAACAAGACGTAATATTCATCTTCGTTTTTTGCCATATTTAGTTGCAAGTTAAAAAGTTTAAGTTCAACCTGTGTTAACTCCTCTCTTTTTTTCTTGAAGTTCTCATAGATGGAAAATGTATTATTTAAGTCTGCCAAAAACTCTTTTTCCATGAACAGATTCATCTCGAAAGCACTTTTTATTGCTAAATATTTATCAAAATAAGAACCGGAGAATCTCAGCTTCTGAAGTTTTTGGTTCAGGTATTCGATATCGTTTAACTGGTTGCTTAGCATCTTTTGTTTTTCAGCAAATTTATCCATGTTGCTTTGGTCTTGAGGAAAAACTTTTCCATTCAGACCAATGAACAATACGATTGTTTGAAAAACAATCCCAGTTATCAATTTATTTATTATCGATTTGCTATACATTTAATTTACCCAATTTATTTTTCTCTAAATTTGAATTCGGTTCTTCTGTTCTTTTGTCTTCCTTCTTCAGTCGTGTTATCAGCAATAGGCAGAGCTTGTCCCATTCCTGCCGTTGTAATTCTGCCAGGGTTAATATTACCTGTTTCAATCAGATAATTCCTTACAGACTTTGCTCTGTCTTCGGACAATCTTTGATTGAATTCAACAGTGCCTGTATTATCGGTATAACCGGTGATTTCCAAAAAGATACTCGGGTTATCCTTCATCAGTTTCACTATCCTGTCCAACTCCACTCTCGATTCATCACGCAAAGTTGACTGCCCCGTTTCAAAGAAAACAAAATTACTCAAATAACTCATTCCCTTGTTCAAAGGCGAAATAACCTCATCTTTAACAATCTTTTTTGAATTTTTCCCTTCACTTACTTTCTTGTTGGAAATATCATATTCCGATGAAGCAAAAAAGTAACCCGGTTTTTGAAAGTATAATCGGTAACTCCCTCCGGGATTTAACAACACAGTATAATCACCTGTTTGCGAATTGCTCCATGTAGTATACGCTTCGTCAGGTCTTGTCAAATCCTCTACGATAATTTCCGCACCCATCGGTCTGCTCTGAGGGTCAAAAACCCTTCCGGTTACAATTGTACTTAATGTCGGGCTTACTTCAGGCAGTAATGTGGCAATGTAGATATCTGCTCCTCCCTGTCCACCCGCTCTGTCCGAGACCAGGTATATAGGTTTTCCCGCTCCCGGTAATGTCATCTGATATTCATCTGATTCAGTATTCACTGTATTTCCGACATTCAAAGGCAAACTCCAGCCGTCATCCCTCAATATCGAAAACAAAATCTCCTTCCTTCCATAACCTCCAAAACCATTCGATGAAAAAAACAAGGTTCTTTCGTCGTATGACATATACGGAAAAGTATTGTTTGCTCCAATGGCATTTATTCTCGGTCCCAAATTTTTGGGATATGACCATTCGCCATTCCTGAAATAAGTTACCCAAATATCGAATACACCCGACTCAGAGCAAATATTTGTAGAAAAATAAAATTCCTTACCTTTCGCAGATATCGAAGCACCTGCTACGTAAATCACTCCGGGATAGGTTTTAAAAAAGGTACTTAACCCACCTCCCATAGCTGTTATATTACTCCAATCCTTCCCATGGTATTCTGCCCTAAAAAAAGGTCCGCCCATAGTCCGCCATCCCTCTTTGAACGACAAATAATAAACCACATTCCCCTCAGGATTGATGCTTACCACGACATCATCTTCATTAGTATTGATTAGCTCACCAAGATTCTCTGGCGCAATCCACTTTCCATCTGCTTTTCGGGAGAAATAAATGTCATAATCATATCTTAGGTCAATCTTCTTATATTTTGCCCAATAACGCTCAGGATATATTCTTGTTGAATTAAAAAAGATTTTATTCCCGTCAGCACTTACAATAGGATTATCCTCCAGATATACCGAATTCAACGATTCCTGATTTATATAATTGCTTTGAGCATAACACTTATTTAATTCGGATAAACTCAAAAAAAATAATACTAAAGCAATAAGCCGGAATTTATACATCATTTTGTTATTTTTATCTTTTAATCTCATAAAACTCATTAAACTTATTAACTAAAAGAACGACAAAACTATCGTACTAAAGAATTAAATTCCCATTGAACTTATTAAACTTATTAAACTCATTAAACTTCTATAACTCATTATACTGTAATAAACTATTGATTGAATTTAAATTCAGTTCTTCTGTTTTTCTGTCTGCCTTCCTCAGTGTTGTTGTCTGCAATCGGCTTCTCTTCACCAAATCCCTTAGCGGTAATCCTGCTAGGACGAATATTGCTGTTTTCAAGTATATACTTCCTTACAGCTTCGGCTCTTTCTTCCGAAAGTCTTTGATTATCTTCATTTGAACCAATGTCATCGGTATGTCCAAAAACCTCCAAATTGATAGTTTCATCGTTAATCAGAAGTTTAATAATTCTATCCAATTCCTTCATTGATTTACTCAATAAATTCGATTTACCCGACTCGAAAAAAATATTTCCGCTAACATAATTAACAGGTTGTACAACTTCGTCCTTTGCAATTTCTATGCTAGTATCAGTACTCGGTATTTCATAATTTGACGATGCAAAAAGATACCCGCTCTTCTGAAATGAAACCTTATAATTACCTCCGGGAGGTAACGATACAAAGTACTCTCCTGTCTTTGAATTACTCCATGTAGTATATTTAAAATCAGGATTTGTCAAATCCTCGATAATCACCTCTACCTCGACAGGCATATCGTAAGCATCAATTATCTTTCCTGATATCTGTACCATTTTTGAAGGTTCAACTTCAGACATCAGATTTGCGTTATATATATCCGAACTCCCTTGTCCTCCCGGTCTGTCGGATACCATATATATACTTTTTTGTGAGCCGGGCATGGTCATTTGGTAATCGTCAGAACTTGTATTTATCGTATTCCCAACATTCAATGGGATACTCCATCCGTCATCTCTCAACACCGAAAAAACAATATCCCTTTTACCATAACCACCAAATCCATTCGATGCAAAATAAAGAGTCCTTCCGTCGTAAGACATAAAAGGATAAGTATTTTCAGACTTCTTCGCATTTATTTTAGCTCCCAGATTCCTCGGATATGTCCATTCACCATTCTTAAATTGAGATACCCATAAATCAAAAATACCATATTCGGCACAAATATTCGTAGAAAAATAAAACTCCCTCCCATAGGGTGACATTGTCGCACCTGCTACATAAATAACTCCGGGGAATGTCTTGAAGAAATTGTTTATTCCGCCTCCCAAACCCTGAATATTTGTCCATTCAGTTCCTCTTAACTCAGCTTTATAAAAAGGACCACCATGCTTTCGCCAGTCCTTTCTGAATGATAATAAATAAACAATATTCCCACCGGGATTAATACTTACAACCAAATCATCTTCACCAGAGTTAACGATTGCTCCTAAATTTATTGGCTTAGTCCATTCGTCATTTTCTTTTCGTGAAAAATAAATGTCATAATCATACCGTTGTTCAACTTCTTTGTACTTTGCCCATACTCTATCATCACCTATTCTCGTAGAATTAAAGTATATCTTCTTCCCGTCAGCAGAAACTAAAGGATTATCTTCGGCATATTGTGAGTTTAATACCGATTGATTCAAATAATTTAACACTTGTGATTTTGCGTTAAAAAAGCTAAATGCAAGAAAAACAACAAAAATAAAGATAATATTTGATACACTTTTTTTCACCATGCTTTTGGTATAAATATTAATAAATTAAGATAACTATAAACAATATTCGTGCCAACAAGAAAAATACCTTTTAGTCAAAGATAATAAAAATATTAGAATAATTTTGTAGTAACAATTAATTATTTTGAGAAAAGCTATTCTCCGACCATCACAAAGCCACCCCAGTAATAAGGAAACTGATATTTTCCCTTAATTTCAATCTGTGCTTTGTTAAATGCATCCCTTTTGGACATACCACTTACCCAATTTCGGTAAAAACTACTCATCAGTTCCTGAGTACTTTTATCGTCAACAGCCCAAAGCGACATCACCACTGTTTTAGCACCTGCTTGCTGAAAAGCCCTTCTCAATCCATAAACCCCTTCACCATTAATCACTTCACCTAAACCTGTTTCACAACCAGATAAAACGACCAACTCTGTACTATCTAATTCCAATCCCATAGCTTCGTAAGCCGTCAATAATCCGGATTCCTCTTGCTTTGCGTCGTCTTGTTCGTCATCCTCTTTCGCGAAAAATAACCCGGACCGCAAAAGTGGATTTTCAATCAAAACCTCGTCTTCATAACCACCTAGATTTCTTCTGACTCTCTTTACGTCCTCCAAAAACAAACCATGAGTTGCTATATGCAGAATACTCGGACTTTTTGCAGTTTTGACTACACTTTTTGATGCTTTGCTACCAAGAAAAGTTTTAACATCTATCTTTTTTCCTTTTAAAAGAGTTTCAATTTCCTTAACTTCCTTTTCCGTTCCCGGCAAACTTGTAAGTCCGGCACCGGTTGTCAATCGTTTCAGTTCATTATCCTTATTACTATATTCATCTTTTATTCTTTCTTCAAACGCAGAAAAATCAGGATTACCTATCAAAATAGCACTTATCACACCTTTGCTCATCTGTTTCTTTGAGCGGCTGTTCACCAAATCTTTTGTACTGTTAACTTGCTGTATATCTATTGTTTCAAGTAAAAATTTCCCGTCAGCCATTAAGAATGTCGCAGGATTCAATTTACTGTAAATCCCGTCAGACGAAAAGTAAATCCTTGTGAAACCTTTTAGCTTTTGCCCCAATTTTCCCCAATATCTTTGATAAGACAGCGTATCTATGATTCTATTTTTTATCTTATACCTGTAATCATTGTAGTATTCATTTTCTAAAAATTTACCATTTTCTAAAAGTAATAATTCCGGTTGTTTCATTGTTTTCCTTGTAACAATCAGAAAGGCATAAAATACCGTATCCGTAAAATTATTATTAATGGAATATCTGAATCTGACTGTTTCAACTGCCGCTTCCTTATTCTTTAGCAATGCTCTTACCGATTTCCAGTTCACATAGCTCTTTTCCTGACTTTGAGCAAACTGCTCCGATTTTAAGCTCAACTCCTTTTCAAGTTTATTTGCAATTTTTTCTATGGAATCAATATTCAAACGGCTTCTTTGTCTTGCATCTTTATTCATCATATACAGTTTAACAAGTTGCTCCTTTTTTTCGCTCAATTCCTTGTATTTTTCTATCAATCCGCTGTCATTTGAATTTAAAATTCCCATTTTAACCTTCATTGTCGAATTGAATAAAATCCCCTTTGTATATAGTTGCATATCGAACATACTGCATGTTATATTCGGATTTTCAACATGTCGCTTGACGACAAAACTGTTAAATGCCTCAAAATTATTGCTGACTTTATTCCAAAAGAGTTTTTTCTCGTTTTCAGATAAAGATGGAAAATAATTATTCAGCATATTTTTATAATCTTCCAATGCCTCTAAATATAAATTTTCGGCTTTCTTATTGTCACCTCTTGCCCTGTTGATAGCCGCCAAATTGTTTATGCTCATGGCAAGGTCAGGATGTCCGCTCTTGTATATTCTTTTATACATATCCACTGCTTCCTTGATTGCTTCTTCTCCCTGCTCGTAGTCCCCTCTGTAAATATAAAAGCCTGCCATATTATAGATACTCATTGCCAAGTCCGGATGGTCCCGTTTGTATAATCTCCTGTACATATCCAGGGCTTCCTTGCATAAATCCTCTGCTTCCTCATAATTACCCCTGTCACGTTCTAAAACAGCCATGTTGTTTATACTCATAGCAAGCTCAGGATGGTCTGTCTTATAAATTCGTCTGAACATCCCAATTGCTTCCTTATATAAATCCTCAGCACGCTTGTAAAATCCCCTGTCCCTGTAAAATGCCGCTAAATTGTTAATACTTTGTGCCAATTCCGTATTATCATCAACAAAAATTCTTCTTCGCATATCCAATGCTTCAACAAACAACGGTTCTGCCTGCTTATAATCTCCAATACCCAGATAAAAAATTGCCATGTTGTTTATACTTGTTGCCAAGGCAGGTGCATCCTCTTGATAAATTCTGTGATACATCTCGAGCCCTTCTTTTAGCAATGGCTCTGCTTGTTTATAATCGCCTCTTTCATTGTAAAACATTGCAAGGTTATTTATGCTGTTTGCTAAGTCCGGGTGGTCTCCCGCAAAAAGTTTTCTTCTTATCTTCAAAGCTTCCACATATAACGGCTCAGCCATAGCGTATCGTCCCAATTCATCATAAAGAAAACCGAGATTTCCGGTTGCTTCTGCATATTCGCCTGACTCTTCGCCTTTGGTTTCAAACATTAGCTTCTTTATAACCTCACTGTATTGAACGGATTTGGCTATATCCCCGTTGTAATAATGACATTGGATTAATAATTGAAGTGCATCCAGATAGTTCCTGTCCTTTTTCCAAAACTCCTTTTCCGCTCTTGTTAATGCTCTTTCTCCCCAATCAATAGCCGTTTGATACTCTTTTTTCTCCATGTATTGATTAGTGCTATCAATCATTTCCTGCAATGTTTGACAGCTTAATGTCGTTAACAATGAATTAAAATAAAATATACCAATAACTATGAATAAATTTTTAAGCAATTTTGAAAAACCTTTTAAAAACTAATTACTATTAATTAATTACAATTTAATAAAAATTTAAGAAATAATCGAAATTTTTTTACATTTAAGTTCAAATAATTTCAATTTAGTAAGTAATTTTTCAGTATTTATTTCAGATTAAATATGAATTGTTTTTAATTGTACAACATATCAATAAATGATGATTCAATAGATGTTGTTCAAAATATAAAAAAAGTAATTTTATAAAAAATTATTTTTTTCAATCCACAGGCAACCAATAGCTCATTTTCAGTGCAATGGAATTATTTCCTTTGACTTTGTAAGAATCAATAAATATATCGAAGTCAACTTTACCTGTAGAGTTTTCAAAGTTGTATTTGTTTTGCTGATAGACTAAGTAAATAGTGCTTTCCGGATGATATTCCCACCGCCAAATAAGATTGCTTCGGAATGACAGAATATTGAAATCAGGGTTTGAAAACCCGAAATTTGAATTTCCGTCCTCTACCCAATAGAACTTACCATCACCAAATATTGTCGTACCTTCTTTGCCGTAATATTTCAAGCCGTGAGTTCCTGCTATTTTGTTAATAAATTACATGGACCCCTAATACTATTTTGAAATAATGTTTTCATTATTTTGTATCACATTCTGCTATTTCTAATTCTGAATAAAATTGCAGTTATTGATTTCAATATACTCCCAAGTCTTCACCACAAACTACTTTTCCCTTGTAGTTTTGTTTTACTTCATTCACCATTACTTCAGGTTTTGCACCCCATGAAAGAATATGGTACATGACAAGCATCTTCGGTTTGACGGAATTTGCCAATTCTGCAAGTTCTTTAGTTGATGTATGGGCATTTTTATGATACTTTTGCCATTCGGGCTTTCTGGTTAGCCAACCGATATAAGAATAAGCTTCATGAACAAGTAAGTCACAACCCATGCTTGCCGCTATTATTCCTTCGCATGGTTTGCAATCGCCTGATATGGTGATTACTCTGTCAGGTGTAATAAATTGGAAAGCATATGATTCCTGCCAGCCGGTATGCTCCACTTTGTAAGCGTATACACTGACGTTTGAATCCTGATAAACCAACCCTTCCTTATACTCGGTAACATTCACCTTGTAACCGGTTTTATTTGCCGGTTCTATCCCGTTTAACCGGTTATTAATATCTTCAGAATATGCTTCGAGCAAATGATTTGCCATTCTTGAAGTACCTTTTGGACCCCAGACCTTTAGTGGTTTTTCCCTTCCTAAAGTCCATGGAGACAATATTAAATCTGGAAAACCTGCAGTATGGTCGCTGTGCAAATGAGTAATGAATAGCTTGTCAAGATTTTTTATAGCCAATTGCTTAATCCCTTTCTTGAATGCCTTAGATGCCCTTCGAACAATTCCCGGTCCACAATCTATAAGGTAAGCATCATCTCCTACAATAATTGCCACAGCCGGACCTGAACGTTCAGGGTCTGCATTGGGAGTACCTGTACCAAGTAGAACCACGTGAGTTTTGAGTTTACTGCCGGTCAAACCGGTATTTCCACTAGTTTTATCTTTATCAGATGTACTTTTGGTTTGCTCATTTGAGCATGAGATTAATACCTCAATCGCAATAAATAAAGCAACAATTGTTTTCATAATGTTTCCGTCCTTATTGTGTAATAGAAAAATTATTACTAACTTGACAAAGTTATATTTTCAATATAAGCATTAATTGTAATTATGAACAAAAAAAATATTATATTATTAAAATTTGGATTATTTTTTATCATTTCTATATTAACAGTTTCCTGTGGTGAGGACTGTAAATTTAATTCAATTCTTACGGATACATTACCCGATGGTACTGTCGGAGAAAAGTACTATTACAAAATTGAACTGGGAACTTCATGTTCCGCTCCTTACAAGAAAGTCGAACTTTCAGAGGGAGATTTACCTAAGGGACTTATTTTGGAGACAAGCGGTGAACTGGTTGATACCCCAACGGTTGCCGGTATCTATACTTTTAAAATAAAAGCACGTATATGTTTTGGTTCAAATGGATTTGAGTATATTGATTGTACCGATAAGACTAAGGAGTTAACTTTAAAAATTAAATGAGTTATTACTTTATTATCTGAAAAATTTTTAAAATAGAAATAAAAAACGGCTCATTCAGAGCCGTTTTCAATTTATTTATTTCTTTTCTTTCTTGACTTCTTTATTTAATTCGGTTTTGCTGTTGCAACATTCCTTTTTTACATGGTCGCATTCCTTTTTTGCATGGTCGCATTCCTTTTTTGCCTCATCACATTTTGCCTTAGCTTCTTTGGAATCATCCTTGCATTCCTTTTTTGCATGGTCGCATTCTTTTTTTGCTTCATCGCATTTTTCTTTGGATTTGTCACAGCATTTTTTTGCCTCTGCTTTTGAGCAACATTCTTTCTTGACTTCCTTTGTTTCCTTAACTTCTTTTTGAACCTGTGCGAAAGTATATGAAGAAACCAACAGTATGCTGAATACAACGATACCGAGAATATTAATAAATTTTTTCATCTTAAACCTTTCTTTATTTATTAAAAATTATTATTTTATATTTCTCAACAGTAATATACAAATATATAATTATTTATTCAATAAACCATATACATACTCAAGTATTTCATCCTTTCCATCGCCTATACTTCCGATTGTCGGCAATATCTTGATGTCAGGTTCAATACCTTTTTTAAAATCAATTTTACTGTCTGGCAATTCGACAATCATGGCAACTATCGAAGCATTGAATTCTCCTGGAAGATTGATTCCTAAAACTTCGTCTGCAGTCCCTGATGTCGTTGTTCCGACAAGTTTACCTATTTTATAACGTTTAGCCACAGCAGATATTATTTCAGCTCCTCCGGATGTTCTTTCATCAATTAGAAAATATATATTTGATTTTATCAATGGATTCATGGGTTTAACTTCACTGCCAAGTTCAAAAAAAGTACATGGCTTTCCTCCAGGTTTTGTATATACCGGGTACTTTCTTTTTACTGATTTGATATTAGCACTCATAAACATTCCCAAAAATTCTTCTGAAGTATTGCAAAAGCCCCTGAGGTCAAAGATGATGTTTTTTGCTTTTGGCAATTTGTCCTTGAGGTCGTTTACTATATTTTTTAGCCCCCTGTCAGTTATTCTCGTAAGGTCAAAATAGTAATTATCATTATTCATAATTTGGAATTGCGGAGGTCTCACTTCAACAATTTCAAATATATTTTTATTTCTTGTAAAAGTAATGTTTTTGACTTGTTTATCAGGGGTAATGACTTGCAGTTCGACAGCTTCGTTTTGAATTCCACCCCTTAAGATTGCTGCGGCTCTCAACTTTTTCCATTGTTCAGTATTGCCGGGGTTAGTCTCGTTGAGCTTATTCAAGTGTTCTTCGATTGTTTTATTGTTTATTTTTTTTATTATTGTACCCAAAGGCAATCCACTTAAGGAGTCTTCATTTTGGTAAACTACAAGGTCATTTCCAACCCATCTCCAAAGAAATGGCAAACCGTAGATTACATCACTTGAATTAGTCCATGCTCTTCCTTGTCCATCATTGATTTTAGTTAACATCCGGTTTAATACATCAATAAAATCCTTATCTTTGCAAGTTGATGCATCCATTAAACTTTTTGAAAGTATTTCATCCCAATTGGTTTTCTCGTCAACTCCTATTGCAAAATGTCTATAAACATTCCATAACAATGCAACAACAGCGTACCTCGAGAATTTGTCGCTACTGTTAATAACGAAATCATCGGGCTTATAAGGAGCTATTGGTTTATATTTCTCTGATGGTTTGGGTAAAGTGCTTGTTGAGTCCACATAATTGGTTAATGGCATAGTTGCAAAAACATTAGGGGCAATTTCAGATTGAATTTGTTCACCGAGCTTTGGCAAAATGACTCTGGTCTTTTCATCCGATTGAATAGTTAAGGATGCTTTTCCATCATATTTTTCAGTATTTGTAGTTTTGCAACTATATCCGGCTTTACCGGCACTTTCGGGGAATGTCCAGCTAATGAGTAAATCATTAGTTCCTGCATCTTCAAAATTCGGATTTTTTGCGTAATTTTTTTCTGACTCTTTACCGTTAGAAATAATTTGAAGTGAAGTATTGTCGAACCAGACTTTCCCGTCACCAAGCATAACCAGACCTAATCTGACGACTGTTGCATCTGAAGGTACATCGGCTTCTATGCTGTGTTTTGTCCATTTTGTATCAGCTATTGGTGCTTCATCAATTGTCGAATTGAAAACAGCAAGGTCTTCTTTCGGAATATCTGCTCCCAGCCAAAGTTGAACATGTCCGTCTAGTGGATAAAGGTCAGTTTTAATATAAGCACTGAATCTGATTTTTTTTCCGCGGAAAGGCATTGCATCAACTATTTGTATTACAGGTGCTTCCCTCTGGCGTGTCGGCAGATAAATATTCTTTAATTGATTTGAAAAGTTTTTAATAGGTATTCCGAGATTTGCACCAACATGTACCCATGACAATGCAATATCCTTCATTGCATCCTGAGGTTTTGTCATAGATGATAGCGGTACTTTGCCTACTGAAATTTGTAAACCCGGAGCTACAGGTAAAAAAAGTCGGTTTAACCTTTCGACCAATTCTGTTTTGTCCTGCGATGACTCAACATACTCAACTCCTGTGAGTGCAAATTTTTCCCAGTCAAGTTCTGCAACTTCAAAACCGGGATAAAAATACCTGACATTACCTAACAATTTTGTATATGCAGTTAGATTTTCAAGTTCCTGAGCATTTAACATTCGATTAGATGATATATTGAAACCGGAGTTTTCATTTATATATTCAAGTGAAGCATCATCAGCTAAAATATATCCGAAGCCGGAAAGTAAAAAACCATAGTTAAGCATATCGGCATCATTATCAATCTCTGCAATAACTTCGTAATAATTCCACCCTTTAACAAGTTTAATGGAATCACTTAAAAAATTCTGCGAAGGTTTGCCTTTTGTGAAATGAGCAGTCAATCTTAGTTTGCAATTTGAACTGTCGCTGAGATTTTCCGTTAATAATGCAACCCTGAATCTAATCTTTTTACTCCTGTAATCTTTTGCATCAACAGATTGATAAATAAAACCATAGTTGTCTTCCAGTATCTCAGAAGAATCCTGTGCTGTAGTATCCTGAATTGCTTCAAAGCTGAATTCCAGACAATTTTTACCGCTTATTGCATCTTTAGAATTAATACCGGCTTTAAATCCACGGCTATAAAATTTAGTTGCCATGAACCAACCTTTTGGGAGAGAACCTGCAACTCCATCTTCAAAATTCAGGTTGTATGGCTGTAATAATCTTTCAGCTGCATAAACCGAAAAAAAAGTACTGACAAAAACCAACAAAATCAATAACCTCTGACTTAATCTCATTTAACTCTATTCACTTTTTTTTACAACAATAATTAATTATCTTTCTCTCTACATACTTTCTGCTTTAAGCTTTTCGCTTTTCGCTTCACGATAATAAACCGTTTAAATACCTGAAATATTTTTTATTCTGACTATTACTGTTCTGTTCATCATCCTTCCATAGGGATTATTATTGGAAAAGAAATAATCTTTTGGAATACTGATTAAAACATCCTCCTTTTTCATGCCAAGTAAGTCTATTGCAGAATTAGCCCTTGCCGTAGCAAGTTTGATATTGTGCTCTTCAGTTCCCAAAAAGTCAAACAAAGGTATAATCTCGATTATTTTTTTATTTTTATAAGCTGATTTTATAAGTTCTGCAGCTTGATTGTTTATATATGAAAATTCAGCTTTATCGAAATCGCAATAACCAAGAGTAAACTGTTGAACAAAATCCGATTGTTCCTGGTCCGAAATGACATTTTCATAAAAGCCGTCGTTAACGATATTATATATTAGCTTGTATTCTTGTTTATTTTGTTTAACATTGTTAAAAACGTCTTTAAGGTTAGCGATTAACTCGAGTTTATTGTTTTTTAATTCCATATTTTCAAACCATAAATCGAAATTGGAAACATCATGACTGAAATCATAAATATCCTCATTATCAATTCTGACCGTTCCAAAAAATTCCTTAATAGATAAATCTGATACAACATTTGGTTCTATAGTAATCGCTAATGGTTCAATAATATTTTTAACTACTGTATCGCTTTTGTACGGGATAATTTCAGTGCCATCAGAAAATTCAAAACGTATAAAACAATTGTCCTGCATGAGTTCTTTCTTATTTAGCTTTGCTCCGTCAACCACAATATCTTTTATATTCAACCTATCATTGTTTATTCCTGATGAGACAAGCATTTTTTTCAAATTTTCTGTTCGGCTTTGTACGACATCGCTTGGTTCGCTGCTTAGTGCTGATGATACAAGAGTAAGACTGATTCCGCTATTTTCTTTCAAGTACTGAACAGCAGATTTATAAGCATTTTTCTGGGCTTCTTCCTCGCTTCTTGATGTGTTGTCCGATGTCAGCATATTATTTGTGTTGACTTCGTAAAATACAATTGGCAACAGGATAAATTTGTTAATAAATTTCCGTTCCTTCACAGGCAGTATTATTTCGTCATTGTTTTTCATCTTCTTATCATTAACCTTCAACGTCAATTCCACGAGAATTTCTTTTGGTTCAGGTGGCTTTGGTAATAATGGCATTGGCGCTGGGAGCGGTGGAACATCTTTTGGTTGTGGTATTTGATAACCTATGGAAATCCCTGCCTGAATTGTTGAAATCTTCCAATCCAGGTCTGACGTAACATTTGTTAAACCATAATTAAAAGTAATGATTGGGGAAAAACTAAAACTTCCGGATTTTATTAAATCATATTTTAGCCCAACCGAAATTGCCGAATATATTTTTGATGCATTAGGTATTTCACCCTCATAGTGATATTTTGTTTTTGTCCCTGTTTCCTTGTAAGTAATCCAGTCAGGGCTTAATATATTCTCTTCCTGAGTAAAAGTCATGCCCGATAAAATCCCCAGTTTTAAACCAAATCTAATTCCAAAAGGTATATTTATTATGGGATATATATTCAGACCCGGCTCAATCATTATGGAATTAATTTTAGCATCCAAGCTATGTTCCGAGTATGCTTCAACATAATCATTTCCTGTTATAATATTTGCCAATTTTTCTTCGATAGCATATTTTGCAGAAAGATTGTGATAAAAAAGTAAGATGTCTGCAGAATAATTAATCCCAAAGATTGCATCCTCAAAAACATATTCGGTACCTGCAAAAAATCCATAGCCAAATCCAAGGGCAAAATCATAATTGGTACAACATGAAGGATATCTAGTCAATTCTTTAAAATTCGACAAATAAAGATTAGTATTTAGGTTAGCTCCACCAATAATTTTATAAGGAGTTAACTTTTCCTTGCAATGAACCCCAGTTATATTTATCAGGACAATAAAAATTATTGC
>Ga0172368_10001468_pt1 | contig 32147 bp, 15 predicted proteins | sample Lak11m_FD_114540 | JGI IMG/M metagenome (GOLD analysis project Ga0172368, IMG submission 114540) | Freshwater microbial communities from Kabuno Bay, South-Kivu, Congo - kab_022012_11m | ecosystem: Environmental > Aquatic > Freshwater > Lake | place: Democratic Republic of the Congo: South-Kivu...
ACATGAGAATACCACCTAAAATTTTGTAAAAATGAGCAAAATGTAGTGGCACAAACCGTTTGGGGTGCAATTACTATGCTGTAAATAAATTAGTTATAAAATTGAAGTGTCAAACTCGGGAGATTAATTTACGATTGGACGATTTACGAATGACGAATAAATTTACGATTAAACGATTTACGATTAGTGCTGCTAAATCGTAAATCGTCAATCAAACAATTCAATCTGCAATCGTAAATCGTCCAATCGTAAATCCACTCGATCGATTGAATTCCCTATCTTTACAGTCATGATTGATTCTCTTATAAAATTCCTTGTTTGAAAAAACACTCCACCCCGCATACTTAAAACTCATCTATGAAATTATTCTACACCTTTTGCCTGTCGTTGCTGATGATTTTTAATAACCTGATAATTGCACAAAACCAGGAAGAAAACCCTAACCTGGATCAGGTACCCCAATATCTCCTGGAAAGGGCTTCAGCCGTAACCGAAGCGCCGCTCTCTTCCATAATTACGATTGGGGATTGGGATAATTTCAGCCTCGGGACCGATTTCGCGGAGAACAACATGGCCATGAACCCCAATCAGCCAACATGGTTTTTTACGGCTTATAATACAAATGGAACGCATCATACGGAGAACGGGATGGATTGGGCCATCAATAATCCCGTCTTCGGCGCAACGATGAGAGGTGATCCGGTGGTGGCGTATGACAGCCTTGGTAACTTATTTTATGAAAACATGTATGGCAGTCCCAGTATTCTCGGATGCAAGGTCGTCAAGTCAACAACAAATGGTGCCTCCTGGGGTACATCAGTAACCGCTATTGCAGGGGTGGATAAAAACTGGATAATCTGCGACCAGACTTCCGGACCATATGCCAATTATGTTTATACAACAATGACCAACAGCAGCGCCGGTAATTTTGCAAGGAGTACCGATCATGGTGCGACTTTTACTCCGACTTTTGCACCGGTTACGCAGACATTGCCCGGAATGATGGTATGCGTCGGACCTCAAGGCAATGTGCAGGGAGGAGCGGTGTATGTGGTGACAAACAGCGGGAGTTCATTCAGTTCCACCTATACATTTTACAGGTCTAATGACGGTGGGGCGAACTTTTCGTTACAATCATCCGTGCAATGGTCCAACTACGTCGGAACGAATGTAAACGGCCGGAATTCAGTACAGAACATGCGTACCCGTCCATATCCCATGATCGCTGCCGATAACAGTTATGGACCTTCCAGGGGTAAACTCTATTGTGTTTACGCATCCAATACTCCTTCAGGTAATGGTAACAAACCCGATATCTTCTGCAGATCCTCGGCAGATGGCGGTGCAACATGGAGCAGCCCGGTCGTTGTAAACGACGATATGAATACTCAAAATAACCATCAATGGCATCCGGCTATATGGTGTGATAAGGAAACAGGCAGGCTGTATGTTATGTGGATGGACACCCGTGATACGCCAACAAGTGACAGTGCATGTATCTATGCAAGCTATTCCGATGACGGCGGTGCCAGTTTTGTAACCAACCAGCGTATCTCGAACGCAAAAATGAAGATAAACTGTTCAACCTGCGGTGGAGGAGGAACTCCGCGTTATCAGGGTGATTATAATGGCGTGGTTTCAAATAAAAAAGTTTCGATGATCGGCTGGACCGATTTCAGACAGGGTACTTTTCAGAGCATGACAGCTTTTTTTCCGGATTTTGCATTGGCAATCGACCATTCAACCGCTACCTTATATACGTCCCTTGACAGCGTTGTTTTCCAGGTATCCGTCCCTTCCGTCAAACTCTATTCCGATACGGTGATCCTGACCACTACGATAAGCCCTGCACCAGCTACAGGAAGTATCACCGTAAATTATCCCTCTGGGAATTCAATTACTTCTTTTCCCGGTTCAAAGCCGGTTCACCTCATTTTATGGGGGAATGTGCCGCCAGGAATATATACAGCAACATTTGTTGCTTCAGGCCCGAATAATACCCCATCTCATAAGCGGACAGCAACCATTACTGTGCTGGCCGGAACCAACCCGCAAGCATCCGTGACATTGCTGCCTGACCGGTCAACATTTGTCGGGGATACGATTCATGTACCTGTTCATGTTACCGGCTGGAATATCAAGGATCTGAATTTTTATGTGAGTTATGACCATTCAGTCCTGTCCCAGGAAGGAATCTATTATGACTCAGTCCATCCATCTATGTCTGTGACCTATAATTCTGCTTTCAATCCGACAACATTAGCCGTAACTCTGTCTGTTACCGGATCTTCGGGGATCAGCCTGTTAAATTCCAGGGTTATCGATCTTATTTTTACCTTGTCAGGTCCCGGATCGACTGATCTGCATCTTCGAAGGGCTCCGGATATTGATCCTGTTTGCAGCATCCTGAATAATACCGGAGTGCCTTTTATCCAGGTGATTTATACTGATGATACCATTACCTCGATCAACATACCGCAAAATACGGAACTTCAAAATCTTGTCATCGGAGACACCCGATGTTATAATGCACTGCAAACAATTGCTGTTGCCGGTAACGGAACTATCACCACCATTTTGAACGGCAGCAACGTTACCCTGATCGCCGGACAGAATATTTTATTGCTGCCTTCAACGACGGTTGACCCGGGGGGATATCTTCTCGGTTATATCGCCCCGGATGGGCCATATTGTGAAAATCAACCGCCTTCGATGATCACCTCTGTTGACAATATAAATGATCGAATAGTCGAAGGTACATATGCATTCTGTAAAATTTATCCTAATCCCACCAACGGAAATTTTTTTCTTGAATTTACCGGAGGATTTGACAAGTACCATGCATTCATGGAAGTTTATGGAGCCCGCGGTGAAATGGTTCTGAAAAGTAAAATTACAGAAGGAGGCAGCTATAAAGTCTCGCTTGCCGGACAGCCTGTCGGAATGTACTATATCCGGATTTCCGGGAGCAACACCGTCGTGGTAAAGAAGATTATTTTAACAAAGTAAGCAATTCGTCCCCGGTCCCGATCCTGTAACCTTCCGAAAGGTAATTGATCACTCCTTTTTCATTGATATAGACCACGATGGGCAGGTTTTTTAATCCTGCCGTCGTTTTGATGATGTCTGAAGGATTTACCGGGAAATTGGAACGAAAATAATAGCGGATTGTTTTCGGAAGCATGGCCGATTCGGTCCTGACAAAGGTATTCATCAGTTCCTCCGATTCAAAGACCATGGCAAATCCGCCTTCCCATTGCCCGAATTCACGTTCTTTTTGCCTGATGTCGGCCAGGAAGTGTTTGGTGGGTTCCTTGCCGGCATCCACCCAGGCGATGATCATCCCATGGGGGTTCTTTTTACCGAACAGCGCCTGATCGATCCGGCCATATTCCGCCAATGGCAATTGGTTCTTACGCAATTCAATAATTTGGGTAGTCGTCTCACCAGCCTTTACTTTAAAGAACCGGAGTTTTGACAACACAGTACCGTTGGCTAACCGGTTACCTGTAACCATCAGACACGGCCCGGCGGGAATATCCAGCGAACAGGGAAGACTTTGCACCAGGACGCTTCCTTCGTAATCAAGGGTCCTGAAGAATCCGTTCCTGAACTCCTCCATCGTGTAATGAGTGCTATATCCGGGTATGTTACCGTTGGACGGTGCGTTCAGGAGGATGACCGTTCCTTTCTTACCTTCATTTTGCCTCATTTCGAACAGGTAAACATCCTTCCAAATGTTCTTCGACAGGTACTGCGGTATCTTTGTTGCCGGATCGAGACGGGCGGGAATTCCAAAACTTCGGCAGATCGCCACAAAACAGATGTCAATGGAATGTCCGTCGGCTACTTTAAGCTCGTAAACTCCAACCGGGGTAAGCGGGGAACGACTGTAATTTGCACTGGTGTTGAGTGTAATATTGTGTTGTATCCATTTGGCTAATTGTAATGGATCTTTCCTCGATTGGTCGATGAAACCTGCATCAAATTCCGATTGAAAAAAATGCCTGAATGGTTTTAAAAACTCGTTATCAACTCTTGGCGACAGAATATACCGGTTGAAATCGTCCCGATTTGAAACCAGGGGAGCGAAAACGCGGGAGTAGCAAATGTTATCAAGTAAAACAGTGGTGTCGGTATCACGCAGGTCTTTTTCGGAAATATTTTCAAGTAATGGGAAGATACGATGATGCATGCCCGATGGGGTTTGTATGATGAAGGCGGTCAATTCGCGCCAGTTGCCACGGCTTTTATGGAAAAAAGACCAGAGTGTATCCGGGTTAAGGTTGACCAACCGTGCGAACCGCGTACTTTTTATTGAATCAATGAAGGTCGCTTCATAGCGTCCCCGGAGTCCATCTTCAAAACCAAGGCGTTCGTTGTTCCTGTTTTTACCTGATTCGCTGACAGTAACGGGGATGTCCATTTTTACAGGAGGGACCATGTCAAAATCTACCTCATAATTTTGTCCGGATTCATAATCGAGCAGGATGGTAACCGTGTCGGTTGTACGGACGTCAAGTTTGTGGAATCCGTATTTCCCGTCTTTTGCAGCCCAGACCAGCAGATCGCCATACCCGGTTCTGAATGAACAGTAACCATCTTTGTCCGTTGTCATCTTGTGCAGCGCATAGAATTCAGCGTAGTTATAGAGTTGAAATTCGACGCTTGCACTATCTATTGGCCGGTTGTCGACATCGGTTACCCTTGCAATTACCTTTTTTGCCGGGGCATAGTTTTCGAGGACATTGATGGTCGTGGACCATTGATCTTTCCGCAGAACATCTTCCGGGCCGTCGTAGTCGCCGAACACGGTTGTATTGACGAGCATTGCCCGTTTGGCAGGTTCCGTGAACCATGCCAGGTCAAGATCCGCATCTGGTTCGCAGGCGCCGATGTAATGCCATTTCCCATCGACCCAAACCTCGACCCACGCGTGGTTATCGTCGCTGTGGGCCCAGCGTGGGGTATAGCATTGCCGGGCAGGAATGCCGACTGACCGGAGCGCGGCAACGGTAAAGGTCGATTCTTCGCCGCAACGGCCCCACGCGGTCTTCACCGTTGCAAGGGGAGAGGAGGTACGGATGTCCGATCCCCGGTAGGTCACCTTCTCATGGCACCAATGGTTGACCTCAAGCACCGCTTCTTTCATCGGCAGTTTTTTGATCCTGTCTTTCAATTCATTGAAAAATACCCAGCGCGAAGAGTCGAGATTTTCATTGTTCACACGCACAGGGAGGACAAAATGACGGAACAGGAGTTCCGGAACGGTTTTTCCCCAGTTAAAGGTATCCTTCGCGGCGAATGAATACCGGACGTTCTGCAGGAAGAATTCGCCGTTGTAATCCGCCAGGTCACTCAACGAACTGTAAGCATAAAGGAATTTCAATGCTTCTTTCTCACGGGAACTCAGATCCTGGTCGAAAACACGAAAGAGTTGCCGGGAGCGATTCTTCGCAAGTTCTTTTTGTTTTATAAATTGTACCTCAACCTTGCCGCGGTAAACAGGGTCGGTAATGAAATGGTCGCCCGAACAACCGGCAACGAAGAACGAAATTATAAGACAAAGGAAGAAAGCCTTTCTCATGCGATGTGAATTAATCCTCAATTTTATCTTGTGAGTAAACTGAGTAAAAAACTTATCAACAAACCTATCACTTTTTGGTGAATTGTCGATTAACCAGTAAAATTTAATTTAATTCATTGCTATAGTCATTATTACAACAATAGGCACAAAAGGGCACAATAGAAATCACAGTAGAAATCATAATAAATTTTAATAACATAAATTATTTTAAGGTACAAAAGATAATTGATAATCAGCAACTTTATGATGACACAGAAATATTTAAACGAATTAACTCGTACCATTATTGGAGCTGCGATTGAAATTCACAAAGAATTGGGCCCTGGCTTATTGGAGAGTGTTTACGAAAAATGCCTCAGGTATTTACTTGAACAAAAAGGACTGAAGATTGTCTCGCAACAAAAGGTACCAATCTCATTCAGGGGCCTTTATCTCGATTGTAATCTTCGTTATGATATGCTCATAGAAAACTGCATGATTGTGGAAGTAAAGGCGGTTGATTATCTGATGCCTGTACATGAGGCACAATTATTGACTTACCTTAAACTGCTTGAAATGCCCAAAGGAATTCTGATAAATTTTAATTGCACAAATATTTTCAAGGAAGGTCAAAAAACATTGGTAACCAGGCTATATGCCTGTTTGCCAAAAGGCTATTAATGTGATTTCTATTGTGTCCTATTGTGCCTAATGTGGTAAAACAAAACCTAATGAATAAAAATATCATTCCCGGCCATAAACATATATGCCGGGCAATCTACCTGCAAGTCAAGTAAAAAGTAAGGTCTCGTTAATACCGGAGTACCATTTCACTGGCGGTAATGGGAATATCAACAGTCCTCTCCTTTACCGACCTGAGTTTCAGAGAATATTCCTGCCCGTCAGATTGCATGGTCATCACATCATCAAATGAATGTAGGACCAGACGGATCGACGAGAACTTCGAAATATAGCTCCCCTCAGCTTTTGAAAAGCTGATCAGTTTTTTCACCGGATCGAATGTGATGATCCTCTGAAAATATTGCCCGTTTTCAAACTGGTAAGTCAACCCGTCATCTTCATAATAAACATATGCATTGGGTTTGTCACCATTGTAAATATGTAAATTGAGCACCGGGGATGGTCTTTCCCCTGTATGTTGTATATCGGATTGCATCGGGATGATACCCGAGGCCTTTACAAATACCGGCAGGTCATCGATCGGCGCATCTGCCGTGACTTCTGAGTTACCTTTGTAAAACTCCCCGCTGCTGAACCGGTACCAGCCACCTTCGGGCAGGTAGACCTTTGCCGCAACCTGGTTGCATGAAACCGGTGAAACAAGTAAAGCATCCCCAAACAGGTATTCATTCTGATAGTCATGCCGGTAAACCTTTTCATCAAAGGTATAATTAATCGCAAGGCTGCGGGCTACCGGCAGACCGCTCACCGTGGATTCATGGAACACCGAATAAATATAAGGAAGAAGCCGGTATCGTTGTATGATCATCTCCCTCACCATCCGTTCAATGTTAAGTCCGAAGGACCATGGTTCCTTGCTTTTGGTGTCCCAGGCCGAATGATTCCTGAACAACGGAGTATAGACCCCGAGCGACATCCAACGGGTGAAAAGCTGTTCGGTTGGATTCCCCATGAAGCCTCCAACGTCAGAACCTGTGAACGATACGCCGGAAATCCCCAGCCCTGTGACCATGCGGGCCGACAGGAGCATATGCTCATCCGTAGCCTCGTTGTCGCCGGTCCATACCGCTGAATAGCGTTGAATACCGGCATAGCCTGCCCTGGTGAGCACGAACGGCCGCTTGCCTTCCAGCAGCGTTTTGGTGCCTTCAAAGGTTGCCCGCGACATCTCCAGTCCATAGATGTTATGTGCCTCCGTCATAGACCCCTTCCGGCCTTCAAAATCAAATTGTACAATGTCCGGGATGCTTTGTCCCCATGCGCTGGGCTCGTTCATGTCGTTCCAGAAACCTTCGACACCCTGGCTGACCAGCCTGATGAATGATGCGCCCCACCATTTCCTGACTGCTTCTTTTGTGAAATCGGGAAAATGACAACGTCCCGGCCACACACTGCCGGTATAATAGCTACCATCAGGGTATTTAGCGAAATAATCGTTCGCTACTCCTTCATCGTAAGCAAAATAACCTTTTTCGACCTTAATCCCGGGATCGACAATGGTCACCAGGTGAAATCCCATGCTGTTGAGTTTGCCGGTCATGGCTTTCGGTTGTGGAAACCGGTCTTTATTCCAGGTGAATATCTTGTAGGCATCCATGTAATCGATATCCAGGTAGATCACATCACAGGGGATATGCTTGTCGCGGAATTGTTGCGCGATGCCCATCACCTGTGATTCGGGGAAGTAACTCCACCGGCACTGCTGGTAACCCAGGCTCCAGTAAGGCGGCATGGGCATCCTCCCGGTGAGCGAGGTATAGTCGCGGATGATTCCGGCCATGGTCGAAGCGCCGAAAATATAATAATTCATCTCTCCGCCGACAGCAGAAAAACAGGAGAATTGCTCATCCGTGGAAGCGCCGAAATTAAACTTTGTACGGTAGGTATTATCCAGGAAAATACCATAAACAACATGATCATGTACACCGATGAAAAAAGGAATACTCTGGTAGACCGGATCATGGTTCGTCGCGTAGGCAGGAACATCGGAATTCCAGTTTTCAAAGGAACTGCCTCGTTTATTGAGGTTCCCGGTTTTTTCACCCAATCCAAGGAACTTTTCATCACGGAAGAGTTTTTTATAGCATGTCACTTCGATCCCAAGCCACGAAACGGGCAATCCTGGCTGATCTTCGGAAATCACCTCTCCCTTTGATGACATTACTGACACTCTGAACGGATCTCTGAAAACAACAATGTTCAGGGAATCGGTGGCAAGCAGGATTGAATCGCTTTGAATGGCAACCTCTCTGAGTATTGCACCGGCTGACCGGGTTACAGCAAAAGAGAGATCATCTTTTGGCTCTGTCCGGTTAATCCTGATCCGGATCACGGTGGGAGTGATGACCTCAATCCGGGCAAAAGCATTTTCAGTCCGGATATCCATTGAATGATCACTCCGGCTGATGGATTTGACTTTCCCGGCAAATACCGGAAGATCATGCTGGGCAAATAGGCAGTTAGATGTAAGGAACATTCCGGTTAGAACTGACAAGAATTTGTTTTTCATGGTACTGGTATTTATTCAGGCCGCATGTGAAACCTGACTGATTCACTATTTCAAAAGTCGAAAAAAATATGATGCCGGGAACAGATGAAAAGATAATGTTGTAATTTTTGTATCTTTACCTGTCGAAAAATCACCTTATTGTTTAACCAACAGACCCATTATGAAAAGGATATTTATTTTTTTGGTTGTCATTTTGTTCATCTTTGGTACCGTCTATGGAACACAGGTTGGCGAAAGTAAGGCCAGAACGGTTGGCCAGAATTTTTTGGTCAGAACCGACCTGTCCATGGTATTGAAAAATTCACCCGTTCTTGATTTGGTTTACACATCTACTTCAGTGACCGGCATGGCAGGCAACACATCCGTTACATGTTTTTATGTATTCACTCTGGGTTCTGGGCAGGGATTTGTTATTGTGGCGGGTGACGATAAATCCACCCCGGTTTTGGGATATTCCGCCGACCGGAGCTTTGATGCTGGAAACATCCCTCCTCATGTGGCCTCCTGGCTGCAATGGTATGAAAAGGAAATTGTTTGGGCCATCGAAAATGACATCCAGGTTTCAGACCAGGTTCAGACTTCCTGGAGGGATCTCTTGTCTGGTAATATCACATCCGATGACGGTAATACACGAAGCGTCACTCCGTTATTGCAAACACAATGGGATCAATCACCTAACTATAACGCGTTGTGTCCTTTCGACAATCAATACCAGCAATATACTGTTACAGGATGTGTGGCAACGGCCATGGCACAGGTAATGAAATTCTGGAATGAACCTGCCACAGGATCGGGTTTTCATTCATACAATACCAACAATTTTGGAACATTATCGGCTGATTTCGGGAGTACAACCTATGATTGGGGCTCAATGCCTGCAAGTCTTTCAGGTGCAAACAGTGCCGTGGCTACCCTGATGTACCATTGCGGGGTGAGTGTTGATATGAGTTACGGGGTCGGGCAAACGGGAGGAAGTTCAGCATATGTGGTCACTTCCCAAAGTCCCACGCAGAATTGTACTGAATATGCCATGAAGACCTATTTTGGCTTCAAACCCTCCCTTTCAGGACAGATGCGTGATAATTACAGCCTTTCATCATGGATATCCAAGTTGAAATCGGATCTTGATGGATCACGACCCGTTATTTATGCCGGGATCGGCGACGGGGGAGGCCATTGCTTCGTATGCGACGGTTATGACCAGAGTGATTATTTCCATTTCAACTGGGGATGGTCCGGACAATATGATGGTTATTTTCAGATTGACGCCCTGAATCCGAATGGTGTCGGCACCGGTGGCGGCACTGGTGGTTTTAACAGTTACCAGCAAGCTATTTTTGGTGTTGAACCCATGTCAACCGGAGGTGGTACGACAACCAATGATCTCCGTCTTTACGCACAAGTGGAAGTTTCAGCGAACTCTATTTACTATGGAGGAGCGTTCAATATTACAGCTTCTGTGGGAAATTTTGGTCTGGATGATTTCCATGGTGATTATTGTGTTGCCATATTCGATAACGACGACGTATTCATTGGCATGGTCGACAGTGCCATGAGCCAGGTATTACAATCAGGTTATTACAATACCTATACTTTCTCTACCAATGGGCTGTTGACGATGACGCCGGGAACCTATACGATGGGTGTTTATTTCCGGCCTGCCGGAAGTAACTGGTTTCTGGTCGCGGATGGACAATACAGCAATTACATCACGATGACGGTCAGCCACTCCAATGATATCGAATTATACGCGCCCATGACGGTAACCCCGGGAAACATGCTGACACGCGGTCAGCCTGTTGGAGTTCACCTCGATGTGCTCAACAACGGAGCTACTACCTTTAACGGCACCTTTGATGTTTCCCTGTACGATCTTGAAGGCTATCCGGTATTCACCATTGACCAGTATACGAACCAGTCACTTCCTTCAGGGTATCATTATACCAATGGACTGGATTTTTACAACGACTACCTTGACCTGACTCCCGGTACCTACCTGTTGGCGATCCAGTACAAACCCGATGGAAACGCCTGGGAACTGACAGGTTCGACATACTACCAGAATCCGGTCAGGATCACGGTTCAACAGGATGAACTTGAGGCTGATATTTATGAGCCTAACAATACAGTTGCCCAGTCGTACAACCTGCCCGTGACTTTTACCGGTAGCGGTACGACCATCACGACTGAAGGTTCAAACTGCCATAACGGCATCGACTATGACCTGTATAAGATCGACCTGCCGCAAGGCTATTCGTATAGTGTCGGCGCCAGGTTGTTTGATGCCAATTTTGGCAACAATGGCCAGACCTATTCCCTGGATGCCATCTTCGTTTATTCCACCGACGGTGTGAATGCCTCCGACGTTTACGACGAAATGATCCAGGATAACATCCTGATGATGAATGGAGGAACGGTCTGGTTCCAGGTCGCCCCGAAATATACGGGCCAGACTGGTACGTACCTGCTATCCATCAATATTGGAAAATACCCCCAGGGGATCGATGCTCCATCAGGGGTTGAAACCATCACGGTTTATCCCAACCCGGCATCAGAGGCCTTTTCAGTGGATCTCAGCGGCTTCCACGGGAATGTGTCCGGCATCCGGCTGATCAATCTTCAGGGTGAGACGGTACCGACCGTAAACCCGGTGCCGGATAAAGGCCGCATTCACTTTAATGTCGGCGACCTTCCCGATGGGTTGTACTTCCTGAATATGATGCTCGATTCCGGAATGCTTTCCAAACGGATTGTAATCCGGAAATAGTCCGGGAACCAGGCCTGCTGTCAACCTGTACCCGAGAGTCCTGAAACCGGTTTTATAATAATTAGATCTTTAGTAAAATCAGACTACTGTTGCCTGACAATTTTCGTTATCCGGATGTCGTTGTCCCGTTGAACTTTTAAAAGATAAATTCCGTTGGGTTGGTCTGACAGGTCGAGTAAATGAAAATTCTCTGAGGGGATGTCGGTTTTCATCACATTTTCGCCCATCATATTGTATATTTCAAGTAAGATCCTTTCCTGTCCTTCCGGTTCAGCCATTGCAAGGATGAATTTACCGGTAGTAGGATTGGGATATACATTTAACAAATATTTGTTCCTGATATTGGGCCTGTCCGGACTGCCTGATATAATTTCTTTATCACCATCTCCTATTCCGGCAGGAGGGCTACTGCAAAAAAATTCATTTGTGCTGATATTTGCATGCAGGTTGCCACCGGGATACACCATTGTGCCAGCCAGGAGGCTGATTTTCTGCCCGGCTGCCAGGCGGACAGTCCCACCAGTCTGAACAATAAATGTTGAGCCGTTTCCCGCAACAGTGATGATCTCTGTGGCTTCGAAACATTCGTTCTGGCCACTGGAAATGGCAATATTTTCCAAAGTCACGGAATCATCTATGGCACATTCTATCAGAACGTTATCCCAATAACTGTTTGTATTTCCCCTGCAGTATAGTCCGGCCTTACCTGAACTGAATGTGGCATCCTGTATATTAAAAATTTCCTGACCATCAAGCGTCAACGTCATATTTCCGTTATAACCGCCAACTTTTACCTGATACCATGTATACTGAACATATCCTGTATTGTCAGAGGCCAGGATGGTAGCTACTCCTTCTACCCACTTGTACAGAGCACGTACCGGCGATTGTAAATTCCAGAGGAACATATACATATTCTGAAAGTCCTGAAAATTAAACACCAGCCCTATAAAGTCATCATCGGCTGATTTGATATCTGCAGATATGTAATAATCGGACCAGAGCTGACTCCCGGTAATTGCATAGCATCCATCAAGGAGAGAAGTGCCATAATAATTGGAAGATTGTCTCATGGTACCTGCGCTGATTGCCCAGGTTCCTTCCTGAATAATCCATGCCGGGTTTATGGTTACAGCATTAAAGTTATCCGCATATTTCAGACATTCCTCGATACCGGCTACTTCAATATAGTCGGTCACCTGTTTCGTGTCGCTCCCGAAATAATTTGTTGCGGTCAGTGTCACATCAAACAGGCCTGATTGACTATAAGTGTGTACCGGGTTTTGCTGGGCGCTGAAATTTAAGTCACCAAAATCCCAGGCCCATACGGTTGGAACTTTATCAGACAAGTCAGTAAACTGTACCGGATTTCCAACGAAGGTATAGGGATGATCAGCACTGAAATCAGCCAGCGGTGGCAAATTGGAAATACAAAAGTCATCAATACCTACTGTTTCTGATCCGGAGGTGAATTCAAGGCATATCCTCAATTCAGTTACCTGGTTAATGAGTAGACCCCATGTACCGCTCTCCATGGTCCACCCTGCTTCTGAAACAGGAAAAGCAAAAGTGTGCCATTTTCCGAAAGCTTTTTGTATGTTGCTATCCAACGGAATCTTTGCAATTCCACCAGGACCTGAAATTCGGATGAATGCATCATTAAGCAGCAATGTTCCGGTTGTGGAGGTAATAAGTAAATCAAAACAGAGCTCTGCAGCATGATTATCAATAAGATTCCAGTTGCCCAGAAATTTTGGTGGTGCAAAAGCATAGGCAGCCGGCGTACCGTTGCCAATCCGTATATAATGACCCGGACTACCTCCAGTTGTCTGGTTTGAAATTCCACCGGTTCCCTGGAAGGCCCATCCATCGTAACCGCCTTCCTCAAAACCGGAGCAGACCACAGGGATAACCGGTTGTTGTACCGGTGTAAAGGAAAGACCGACATTATCAAGCCTGACATTTTCATCTCCGTTTATATATTCCATAGTTATAATCAGGGTGGTAACATTCTGAAGCAGGCCGCTCCAGGTTCCGCTGTTCAGTTGCCAGTCGGATGATGAAAGACTGATTTTGTATGTTGTCCAGATATCGTAAGCCGGAGTGGGGTTGAGGATCCCGGTAGCTTGTCCGCCGGGGCCCAGGATCCTGAAAACAAAAGTGCTCGTCACGTAACTGCCGGAAATACGATGCAAATTAATGTCTGCTTTTAATGTATCGTTGCCGGTGGTTAATGACCAATCACCAAGGAACTTCAAGGGAGCAAAGGAACGGTTCGTGTTTCCTGTTGCATCATCATCAACACGTAAGCACCCGCCGGGATTACCTGTACCGTTTTCCCAATAATACATACCATCTCCTTCGCAAACCCATCCATCTGTATTGCCACTCTCAAAATCTGACGACACCTGCGTTTTTCCCGGAAGAACCGCTATCCAAAATAGGACAAGGGTTAAAAAAAGTGTTTTCATAGATCGTTTTTTGACTGGTTACTGTAAATTTATCATATACGATTAATGATCTCACTGCCAAAGATTATTTAGTTGTGTTCCAGTTCATCAGATCCCCTTTCATAGTCAACACACCATCGTTGACAAGAGTTCCGCCATCCTGAATGGTGAAATTACCAAAAACGGTCATGCCGGAACCATTTGCCATCGTAAAGATCGCGCCGGTATTGATCACGATATTTTTACATTCCATACCGGTTGAGTTCAGGATGCACATGAATGGAGTGGCTGACGGAATGATCAGATCTTCCGTGGCCTGCGGAATGCCTGAAGGAGTCCAGTTTGAACCATTATTCCAATCTGTAGAAACCGATCCATTCCAAGTTCTGCCATATATTGCAAAGTTTTCATAGGCACCGATGGAAGGATGCAAAACATCCCGCGGTGCACCAGTGTAATCGGTCGTAATTCCCGGAACCGGGATCCCTGCTCCGAGTACCGGGGAGCCGGGAAATGGCGTAAGATTGAATGCCGTATTAAATAACGGATCTGCAGAAAGGCTTGAATAATCTTGTAACGTTGCAATTCTCCATTGGATGATGTCATCCTGGTTTATACCGTTGAAATATCCGACATGCCCGATTGCCGTTCCCGAAACTGAATGGAACAGTAGGTTGTAATCCAGGGCGCTTCCGGCATATGAATTCAGGGTGGTATAATGTCCGTAATGATGATTGATGCCCGAAGGATTATAGCTGTTTATGTAAAATATATTATTTTTCACTTCGATATTCTGTGCATTTGTTGAATTTACTCCTTTACCATTTGAAAAACATGCCGACATGCTTCCATTGGAGGATCCTGACTGATTCAGTTGTCCGGAGAGATATACCGAATTGTAATGATATTTATCGCCCCATCCTTTGGCATTATGGATGCCAATCACATTGTACTGCGCACTTTCGCCATTGGAGGTCAGATCGTAAATAACATTGTTGGAGTAATTGTTAACCGAAGGATCAAGCATTGTATTAAATGCGGGACAACTCTGATATATCCCGTCAACCCAGTAGGATGCACCGGGAGTTGATTGCCGGAGATTGTGGATTTTGTTGGCAGAAATACTCATCCTTTTTGAATTTGAAATATAGATCCCTGCAACCCAGAAGAACTGATTATCGTAGATCACGTTTTGGATATGGTTGCCGCTTATAAAGCCCGTATCCTGGTTTTCAATAAAGATTCCCTGGTTGGTAAATCCTTCGCCTGCCATGTCGGTACCCAGTTGATTATTTATGATCATGAGCCCTTCATCCGGTTCATTCGTTGATTTTCCCAATGCCACGATCCCATTTCTTGCCCAGTAGATGGAATTGTTCTCAAATCTGTTATGCGAATTTTGCGCCAGTGCAAAATAGTTGTTTTCTATCGAAACAGGTCCACCGGAAAAAATGCCCGCGTAGGTCAGGGTACCCGGGCCTGATCCCTTGATCTGGCAGTTTTTAATGGTATTGTATGTTGCTCCGTCTGTTTCTGATGCACTTGAGATCCATATGGCAGCACTGTTAACACCGGATGCCAGGTACGAAAGTATGAGGTCTTTCGATGATGATCCGTTATTTGAGCCATCCAGTGTAAAATAATCGACCCCATTGAGTTTAATGATACTCGAGCCATAGTTTCCATAAATAACGGGAGATGAAAGCGGACCCGGTTTCAGGGTAATGGTGTTCGTTGCACTAACGCCGATTACCGGTTCAAGATGCAGGGGAAAATAATTTTCCTCGGTCCATTGGTAGGAGGTGTCAATGATGAAATTTACCGGACCGGTTATCTCTTTACCGGCGCCTATATAGGCAGTGGCTGCTGCACCGGTGCCTGTTCCGCTGATAATTTCAACTTCAGGCGCCAGGTAGTACCCATCGCCGTTTCTGGTGACGTTGATGGCTGTTACAGTACCTGCCACATCATCAATGACCGGTTCGGCCAATGCACCCGCACCTCCTCCTCCATAAATTATGACGGTTGTCGAATAGGAACTATACCCACCTCCGCCATTGGTTACTTCGATCCGGTCGACCACGTTGTTTATATCGGCAAATGCCTGGGTTATATCAACATAGGTGCATCCGGTTGAGGGTGTGGTTCCGGTACCTCCGATCAGGTAGTCGCCGGCCGGCAATGTACCTACGATCCTGTACGCGTTGGGAGGTGAAGGGGGAGTCGAGCAAAACGGCGGATCGGCTGAGAATCCGTCAGCACCTGTAACCGGACTAACACCCACATTTGGAACCAAAAAACCATCCTGTGCACAAATGTAATAATACACTACATCGCCGGGAATGGCACCGGTGCCGAATGAAAAACTATATTGATCTCCGCCGGTAAACGAACCAACAGAACTGTTCCATCCCGGTGCATTGTTGATCTTCCAATATACCACGGGAAGACCCGGCAGTGTTGTGGGTACGCCCGACTGCACATCGGAAATACCTGCAATCAGTGTCCGCGCTGACAACGACGACGTATTTGCCAGCGGGATGTAACTGAAAACCGGAGGGATAAGGTCGTTGTGGATCCCGCCAAATTCGTCTGCTCCTACATCCGGTGCTGTCGCAGGATAGGTCGGATGATCAGGATACCCGGCATTCGGGAATCTAGGGTCGTCATCAAAGTCATTGATGATCGCGGGTGAAGTCACCGTATGGCCTCCGCTTTCACAGAAAGTTGGATCGGAGGTTGACAAATGAACATTGTAAGGAGGCGTCGTGCCTTCGATAAATGGTGGATCCTCTGAAAATGATGAAGCGTCACGGGGAGCAACCCTGGTCTTAAAGGCTTCAATAGTCTCGTCACCAACAATCCCGTTGTAAAAAATCAGGTGGTCCGGACCCGGGGTACCGGAGAAAAAACAGTTGTTGTCAGAAGAGGATGAATAGGTGGAAATGGTTGCATCTTTTCTCCTGTAAGCAACGGTATGTCCTGTTGCCCCGGGTGTTGAAGTGTTCACAAGAATATTGTTGCGGAGCGCTGTAACCGGGCCTGTAAATGAATAAACATCGGCGGTGCCAAAGGATGTACCGCTGCTGGATGCATTCAAATAAACGGTATTGAAGAATACATTGCTGGCCGTGCCGCCAACAATGTCGATTCCGACGATCGAAGGATCAACTGTAGCCGCATTTGCCTGAAGTCCGGCGATAAAATTGTTGTATATATTTGCGGTGACAGATCCCTGATTGTATATTCCATAAACCAGAGTGGTGGCTGCACTACCGGTGTTGCTGCTCAAATTGTTTATGCTGTTCCGGTATACATTCCACGTGGCAGTGGTTGTTGCATACATGCCGTAAACCGTCCCGCCATTTCCGGTACAATCGTAAATATTGTTGGAGGAGAATGTTGCAGTTGGGAACGAACCGGTGTATATGAGCGTAAGGCCACCGGTACTTGTATTGGTAAGATCATGAATGATGTTGTTACTGATGATTTGTATGGTTCCGGAACCATCGGATCTGATACCGTAATGGGTATTCGTTCCGGAAAAAGTCGAACCGACGATTTCATTGTTATAAATTCTGACCGTATCAGCACCGGCGCTGTTAAGAATACCGTACATCGTACCCGTGGTTGCTGTGATATAGTTGCAATTCTTGATGTTGTTATCATGAATTTTAATGGCATTCAATGACGGAGTCGAGCCCATAAGGTTCCAGATCCCATATAAATTGTTTCCTCCGATTGCATTACTGGACAAGGAAATATAATTTCCGGAAATTTCGACACTTGAACTGATCCCGGCCTGCAAAAGGATGCCGGCTACTCTGTTCGTGGAACCGGCACCGCCGGCAATTGAATCATTCATCACCTTTATCGAATCCTGGTTCGTTGCATATATTCCATACGCGGCCTGGTTGGCTCCCCCGAATTCGAATATCCTGTTTTTGCCCATTTCTCCGACAGCGTTGTGGTGATCGTAAAGAGTATATGGCGATGGAGCGTTGTAGCCGTTCAGTTTGATGCCCGTATACACATTGGATATCGTGTTATTGTCGAACCGGCAATTGTTGCTTGCATCGGATGTGGCCGTTATGGTAAGTGCTGTTGTTGCCGTGGTGATGTGGTTGCCGGAGTAGATCCCGACAGAATTTACATTGGCTTTGTTCAGAGTTATGGTACAATTTTTAATCATGACATGCTGGCAACCGTCGAAAGGGGATGTATTCTGCTTTTTAACCAGTGCATAGCCCCACTCGGTCATTTTGGTCGTGGAAATGTTCGACGGATTTTCTTCGAGATCGATTCCATCGAACGTGATGTAGTCACCCCCGGCGATCTTGATAATACCATCTGTTGAGGCAGTAACGGTTATCAGGAATGACATGATCCTGGGATTGTTACCTGTAGTCGCGGGATTTTTCCTGAACACGATGGTATCCCCGGCCGTACCCGTGGCCGTGATGATCCCTGAACTGCTGCCGGCTAAGGTTTCGGTATGATTTGCATCAACATTGAAGATCACTCCGCCCGGACCTGTTCCGTTTGTATTCAGATCTGCTATGGCGGCCTGGATGGTGAGGTAATCGGAAGGAATGTTCTTGATGCCTGTAAGCGGTTGGGCGTTAACCGATCCCATGATCATCGACAGGAGAATGGAAAGGAATAGTTTTTTCATCTTTCAGGGTTTTTGTGGTTGAAAATGCAATTCATTATGGTTTGTTTACGATTGGACGATTTCAGATTCCAGATTGTATTTTTTGATTGACGGATTATGATTGAGCACCCCCAATCGTAAATCGTTTAATCTTCAATTTATTCGTCAATCGTAAATCGTCCAATCGTAAAGGCTTATATTCTATCTTGATACGTTCATTCCCTGATCAGAGTATGACCGTTTACGAACAATTGGAACCCTCCTGTTATCGTAACCGATCCCCCATAAAGGATGATCAGATCTTTACATGTCTGGTTACCGGTAATAACCTGTGGCTGATGGTCTGTCCCGGCCGGAATGACCACTGAATTACCTGATCCGGGAACCATGACAGGATTCCAGTTACCGGGATCACCCCAGTCTCCGGAGACGGTTCCGGTCCATGTTTCCAGGTTCGACTGGATCCCGTCGATTTCATCTGCACCTACATCAGGTGCAGTTGCCGGACAGGATGGATTTTCGGCATATCCATTCTGCGGGTATCTGGGATCTCCTTCAACATCAATATAACATAACGGATTTGAAATGATCGTTCCGCCACTTTCACATCCGGTTGGTATGCTGGTGTTCAGATGAAGATCATAAGGAGGGGAGGTGCCATTCAGAAATGGCGGAAGTTCGGAAAAGGATTGTGCGTCCCTTGGAGTCACAAGACTCTGATAATCAGCCATTACCTGATATCCGGTGGTTCCGTTATAAAAGACCAGGTTATACGGACCGGGTATTCCGGCGTAGAAGCAGTTGTTATCGGAACCAAAAGCATAGTTTGTCAGAGAGGTCCCGCCCCTGTAATAGGCGGTCGTATAAGCAGCATTGGTGATATGGACCGGAGTTGACAGATTTATGATCAGGTTGTTGCGAAGATTCACAACGGGCGAGGTGCCTGCATAGATCCCGATGGTTCCAAACTGGTTAACGGTTGAACTTGTTGCATTCAGAAAGACGGTATTGAAATAAAGATTTATGTTGACTCCCCCTTCAAGGTAAATGCCTTTGATGGCACCTCCGAAAAAAGATTCCGGGGTTGTGAGTCCCGAGACTAAATTATTATACAAATTGACAGTAGTCCCCGATTGTATATGGATCCCATGGCTGATTCCCGCCGAAGCGCCCGAGGAAAGGTCATATATCTCATTTTGATAAATAGAAATGTTGTTTCCGCCCAACTGTTTGATACCGGTTGTAGTTCCTCCTCCCGGGTTGGAAATGGTAAAGTCGTAAATATCGTTGTTGTTGATATACTTGATCGATCCGGAAGCTGATTTGGAATAGATACCGAAAATTGAGCTGGCAACGGTGGATGAGCCTCCGATCGAAAGATTATAAAATGAGTTACTGTAATAGTTTTCGATCGTCGGAGCTTCATTGTTATAATAACCGTAAATGATTGAGGGATAAGTTGTTCCGGATGATGAAGGAATGGAGTTATTAAAGAATGCATTGTCATACACAGAAATGACGGATGTTTTTGCAAATATCCCATACATGGTTCCTTGTATCCCTGATTTCTGATTGTCATGGATCTGGTTATTGTAGATGTTCAGGTAGGTTACCTGGTCGTCCATGCCTTCGATACCAAAAAAATTCCCGGTTCCGGTGATCGTATTGTTGAAAATATCGTTGTTGTATATATTGACATTGGTTGTATGGGAGAGTTGCGAAATTCCGTAAAAGTTACCTGAGGTCGTTGTAACTGAATAACTGCAATTATGGATAGAATTATCATGGATATTGATGGTGTTGCCGGACGCTTCTCCACCATATCCAACATAAATCCCGGTTATGGGATAAAAGTCCGACCCGCTGGTAAGGGTGACGTCATTGCTGAAAACATCAGCGGTTGCATTGTAGGAGCCTGAAAGGTAGATTCCATATACAAATCGGGTGGTACCGTCGCCTCCGTTAATCATATTATTGCCAACCTGAAGATACTCCTGGTTTGTGCAAAAAATTCCGTAGGCATAATAGGATGCCCCTCCTGAGGGACCGCCAAAGTTTGAAATATTATTTACGCCGTTTACACCAACCATGTTGTAGTGATCATACAGGATATATGGTCCAGGCCAGGGATTGCCGTACCCTTTCAACGCGATGCCCTGAAATACATTGGAGATGGTGTTGCCATAAAACCGGGAGTGGTTGCAGGCATCGGTCGTATCATTGAGCGTAAGCGAAGTAGTTACGGTTCGGATATGATTACCGGCGTATATTCCATACGACCTCATATTGGTCTTATTGAGGGTGATTGAACAATTCCTGATGGTGACATGCTGGCATCCGTCAATGGGAGCTGTATTCTGCCTTTTTACAAGCGCGTAGCCCCATTCCATCATCTTGGTGACATTATTGTTGGCTGGATTTTCCTCCAGGTCAACTCCGTCGAACGTAATATGATCTCCACCGGTAATAATGATCATCCCATCTACGCTCGTGGATGTTCCCGGGGTAAAAGCAGTGATCTTCGGATTATTTCCGGCAGTACCGGGATCCTTGCGGAATACGATCGTATCGTCCGCATTACCAGTGGCAGTTATCAAACCTGAAGTACTTGTCGCAAGGATCTCGGTATGGTTGGCGGCAATATTGAAAATCACTCCGCCGCTGCCAACCCCCAGGTTGTTAAGGTCAACTATTGCAAGTTGAATGGTAGGATAGTCGCCGGGAATACTCATGATACCTGTAATTGGTTGGGCGTCAACCAATCCCACGATCATCAACAGGGGAATGGAAAGGAATAGTATTTTCATCTTACAAGTTTTTTTATAGTTGAGAATACAGTAATTATGATTAATATACGATTGGATAACAACTATTCCGCACCCAAATATAAGCACTGTTAATAAATTAACCAAATAAATTCTGTTATATCCGTGATATATTCAACAATCCGTCTTTTGTACCCTGAAGGTGCGTAAAGGGTGTGCTTTCATGTGATATCTCTATGTGCTTAACCATAATATGGGTGATCGTATCTGCCATCTCCCGGAACTTCCCTACTTTTGCAGCGGGATTATATAACCTTAATTCTCTTTCCACATTTATAACAGATGTCAGTATGAAAAAAACGATCTTGATGATGATTATCATATGGATATCGGTGCAACTGAATGCACAAAATTCAATAGGAGTTCAGGTGGGATTTCTTGGGACACATACCGGCATTGCGGAATATGAGCGGATTGAACGTCAGGATTTCCTGCTTGATTCCGTGACATTGTCGACCAATGTGGGATCACTGCAGGTCGCGCTGAATGTAGATATTGACCTTGGCAGGAATTTTTTTCTCTCAACCGGATTCCATTACAGCAACAAAGGACTGGCCAATGTGGTCTTCACCGATTCAACCGGATGGCCATGGTCAACTGCCGCAAGACAAAAATATACCGGGATATCCTTGCTCGTCGGATATCGTCTTCATCTTAAACAAAGTAAATTTGGTTTTCAGTTTGCCACGGGTCCTAAAGTTGATTTTGCTGTTGGGACACCTAATCCGGGGGCACTTTTTTCAGCTCCCTACTACCGGTTTTTCATGCCCTTTTCAAGGTTCAATGAGACAGATCTTAGCTGGATGTCCGAAGCCGGGGTGAACTATAAGTTCGGACCCGGCGATGTGATCGTCAGGATATCATACCTGTATGGCCTGAGCGATGTCCTTGAAGATGCTTTCGTGATCGGACGAAGCATGTCGGCCGGGATAACGGTTGGCTATGCTTTCAGTCTGGGAAAATAAAAGGAGTACTATTCAGAGTTATTTTCGATTGGACGAATTACGATTTACGAATAAATTGACGATTAAACAATTTACGATCAGTACTGCTCACTCGTAAATCGTCAATCAAATAATTCAATCTGCAATTGTAAATCGTCTAATCGAAAATAAGATTCAATCTACATAAAATAGGATCATTCTCCTTATCGCCTCCCGGCAAACAGGACAAAAGTCCCTGGCTTCATTGCTCTTCATTCGGCAGTCCATCACCGGGCTGTAAATCCCTTTTGACAGGTATCCTCCACCTTCAAACATACCTGTTACTCCCTTGAATTTTTCATCACGGGGCGTAGGAACGGGGGTTTCTGCAGCGATCATCGTCTTCCATTTGGATTCAAAGTTCACATGGGTGGTTATATTCGGCTCCCACGGTTCGAATTTCAGATTGTAATAACCGGAGTAAGTGATCTCTGAGGTATAATATTCATCGGCAAGCCCGGCAAACTCATGGCCGAATTCATGAAGGGCAACGATGTTCGAAAGCTGATGGTCGACCGTGCTTTGTCCGTAGTGATTGTAAAAGCCTCCGCCACCATATCGTTTGCTGTTGACCAAAATAAAAATGACATCATAAGGCACATTGGCGGCAATATCGTACACCGGCCATGTATCGGAAGTAGTCAGGTAACGGTCCATGCCAAACGTGTAAAAACTACTGTGAATATTGGTATTCACATAAATGTCTTTGCCGGGGATGGTCACACCAGACTCATCCGACGGCGACTCTACCGCATAAAAATTAAACAGGCCGGAATCAGCGGCATAGGGTTCAACCGACATGAAATATTCACAGATACGCCTGGCATCGGTGAGGAATTTATCCATCTCCAGCGTGGTATAACCTTCTGCCAGGAAAGCCACATCCACATGGTTCCGTGGTTCACCTGAATCCTTTATCTTCGTATGTTTTAACGGATGAATGGACGTGTGGCTGATGAAATAATCGACCGGATTTATGTAACGTTCGAAGAGCAATTCAAACTCATTGGTTTCGAACGATCTTTTTTCGATCACAAACCGTATGGTATTCTTCGGAAATGGTAAAACGGCAGACATAGGAAAAGCACGTTTTATGTGTTTTGCCTCTTCTGTACCTTTCCATTCCTGAAAAAGACTGCTGAATCCACGGGAAAACACCAGCCTTTGAGTTGCAGAATCATAAGCGGCATACCGGTAACTGCCATAACCAAAAGGATCAATCAGGTTGTTCTGGGGACCGCCCCAGAATGGTTCCTCCTTCATCTGAACAAAATAGGCTGCCTGGATACCGGAGTCGCCTGCAAGAAGATAATCGATCCGGAGTGTCCGCGGTAAAAAGTTCTCTTCGAAAGGAACACTTTTACTCTCAATAGACGCCGGAACCATGGCAACAACGGATGGTTCAGTCTGCGACCAGGTAAACAACGGATTTACAAGAAAAACTGCGTGTAACAGCGACAGGGTAAGTATATTCAATTTCATGGTTTTCAAATAATATTTGCGCTATATTTAAAATCGCAAAGTTAAAAGCTTTAACGAGACAAGTTTCACCGTTTCACCATTTCACTATTTCCATCTTACCTGCATCATAATCATTCCAGTCAGCATCAGGCTGCCCCCGATCAGCATCCGTGTCGTAAGTAATTCATGCAGGATAAGATAACCTCCAAGAACCGCGAATACAGCTTCCAGGCTCAGAATGATCGATGCATGCGCCGGATGAGCGGTTTTCTGTGCGATGACCTGCAGTGTGTAAGCAACTCCCACTGACAGGATCCCTCCATAGGCAATTGGCAGCCAGGCTTGCATGATGGATCCAAAGGTAACGGGTTCTATGGCAAAAGCAACGATCAGGTTGAGCAGTGCACAGATGGTGAACTGGATTACGGCAAGCAGGTAACTATTCATCAGGGGCGATAACCAGGCTATGAACAACACATGAAATGTGAAGAGGATGGCACAGTACAATACCAGTCTGTCGCCGGCATCCAGGGTGAAGGAACCGGTCATGCTGAGGAAGTAAAGGCCTGCCACGGAAAGCAGGGCTCCGATCCACATCGTAAAATGAGAACGCTGCCCAAAGATCATTCCAACGATCGGAACAAATACCACGTACAACCCGGTAATGAATCCCGCTTTGCCAGCCGTGGTCTGTTGCAATCCGAGTTGCTGAAAAGCTACGCCGCCGAAGAGTAAAAGTCCTGTCATCAGGCATCCGATCACGATCTTGCGCTTGTCGGCAGGATGAGATATCGTGATCAAAGGATCCTTTTTGGAGGCACTGTTGAACAGAAATGGCAGGAGGACGAGGGTTCCAAGGGCAAACCGCACGCCATTGTACGTAAACGGACCGACATAATCCATCCCGATCCGCTGTGCAACGAAGGCAAAACCCCAGATCACTGCCGCGAGAAGTAGAACAATATCTGACCGGAGATTCCTATGCAATTCTTTATGGTTAATTTACGATTGGACGATTTACGAAAAAATTTACGATTGGATAATTTACGATTGACGAATAAATTGATGATTAAAAGATTTACGATTAGTGTTGCTCAATCGTACCTCGTCAATCAAACAATTCAATCTGCAATCGTAAATCGTCCAATCGTAAATAGATTCTATTCTATACTGATTTCATCCGCAAATACCCACGACTTTTTTCCGGCCCCCGGATGCCATGCAGGACAAATACTCCGGTTCTTTACCACGACCTTGACAAATCTCACTTTCCTGCTTTTGATCGTGGTGGAAAATTCTTTGATGATGGCACCAGTCTGATGTTCGTCCACATCATTGGGGACTGTCGAAAGCTTCGTAAAATTTATGCCGTCCTGTGATATCCACCAGGTCACTTCATCCGGCATGAAAATCCAGGCGGCTTGGTCCTGCATGCATCCAAGAGAAAGTTTACGGATCGGTTGCACTGCTCCGAGATCAACAACGGCCTCAATATCAACACCTTCATAACCCTGCCAGGTACCAGTCCGGAAATCATCACCACCTTTCAGAAAATCGATCAGGGCCAGGTCCCCTCCGGCAGCATATTGGTTCGCATAGACCGTATTAAGCTTGATCTTCCGGTTTTTCGGGATCCTGATGAACCGGGCTTCAATGGGCAAACTTTTCTGTAACTCCGTACTGATGGCTACTGCCCTGAGCGTGGTCGATTTCCTCAACAGTAACGGTCGCTGATAAATATTTGACTTTAATCCCGGCTCAGATCCATCAAGGGTATAATGAATATTCACAGCCGGCAGCGCGCAGGAAAGCCCAACCACGGTCGAGTCAGAAAACGTATGGTTCCCCTGGTGGATGGATGGAACAGGTATGATGGTGAATTCAGCAATGTAGGAATCTGGAAATGCGCCATATCCAATGCCCCATGCTTTGTTTGGTTGGGGACCCATGTTGAAAACAAGTTCACCGCCTTTCAGAATATCATCATGATTGATGTAACATTTGGTATAAGGCTTTCCATTCAGACTGGCACTCTGAATATAGAAGTTAGGGGTGCTGACGTTAACGGCCCGGACGACGAACGATTTCCCATTCTCCATGCTGATTGTGGCTTTGGGAAATACAGGGGAACCGAAGGCATAAATACCGGAGCCTGGTGTAACGGGGTAAAATCCGAGTACACTGAACACATACCAGGCCGACATCTGGCCACAATCTTCATTTCCGATCAATCCTTCCGCAGAATTCTTATAGAAATCAGTAGTGATACGGTGAACCATTTCCTGTGTTTTCCAGGGTATTCCGGCATAATCATACAGGTAAGCCATGTGGTGGCTGGGCTCGTTACCATGTGCATATTGACCGATAAGTCCGCTGATGTCGGCCTGGTCGCGGCCGGTCGTTTTTGAGTCGGCGGTATAGAGGTCGTCAAGTTTCATGGCAAAATTGCTACGCCCGCCCATAAGCAACATCAGTCCGCTCAGATCCTGCGGGACATAAAAATTATATTGCCATGCATTGGCTTCGGTAAAGTGGAAATTCACTTCGGCCGGATCGAATGGCGTGATCCATGTTTCATTGGATTTAGGACGGATGAAGCCGGTGATGCGATCGAACAGGTTTTTATAATTCTGAGCACGGTTCATGTACGTTTTAACATCTTCCTGCTTATCCATCGATTTTGCCATCATGGCAATGCACCAGTCGTCATAAGCATATTCCAGTGTTTTGGAAACAGATTCCCCTTCACGGTCAGCAGGTATGTATCCTTTGGTCTTGTAATACTTTAATCCGAGATGGTCTTGTCCGGCACTGTGTTTCATGGCCAGGAACGCCTTTTCACCGTCAAAATCACGGATGCCCTTTAGCCATGCATCTGCAATGACCGGCACGGCATGGTATCCAATCATGCACCCTGTTTCATTCCCGGAAAGTTCCCAAACAGGCAACATCCCGCCCTCCTCAAACTGACGTATGAATGTCTTTACAAAGTCATTCACTCTTTTGGGTTCAATGATGGTATAAAGCGGATTGGCGGCACGATAAGTATCCCAGAGCGAGAAGACCGTGTAATAGTCAAATCCGTCTGCCTGATGTATCTTCAGATCCCGCCCCCGGTACCTGCCATCGACATCGCTGTAGATATTCGGTTGCAGCATGGTATGATAGAGAGCAGAATAAAACACTACCTGCTGCTCATCGGTACCATCTTCGGCCCGGATCCGGCCTAATTCGGTGTTCCATAAGGCAGACGCCCTGCCGGCAATGGAATCGAAATCCCATCCCGGGATATCAGCCTCAAGATTTTTACGGGCGCCTTCAATATCCACCCCCGAGATGCCCACCTTTACAAGGACCTGTTCATTTCCGGAACCGTTGAAAGTAAAAATTGCTTTGATATTGTCGCCGCTCACCTCGCTGATACCCGATAATAACTGATCACCTGATGAGAGAAAATAAGAGGAAAAGGGTCTGGAAAACTTTGCCACGAAATAGATCATCTGCTTTGCTGCCCACGCCTGGGAAACCCGGAATCCTGCTATTTCATCCGGACTGATCACCTGGATACCCGATTCAAGAACCTTATCGCGATGCTTCAGATCAACTATTATATTCTTCTGATCTGATGTATGATATGTATAACGGTGAAATCCTGACCTGGTTGTCGCGGTTAGTTCAGCAGTCATGTTATCCTTAAGAAGTTTCACCTTATAATAACCCGGTGATGCTTCTTCATCTTTCTTACGAAAGGGGGAGGCAGATCTGTACTTGTTCAGATTGACTGTGCCGGCTACCGGCATGATCAGGATATCACCATAATCGGAGCATCCGGTCCCGCTCAGGTGGGTATGACTGAAGCCATAGATCACAGAATCGCTGCCATGGTAGGCAGAGCATCCGTCCCATCCTTCAAGGCGGGTGTCAGGGCTCAGTTGCACCATTCCGAACGGTACGCTCGCCCCTGGAAAGGTATGCCCATGCCCCCCGGTGCCGATGAACGGGTTGACATAACCGGTCAGCGGTTTGGAAGTTTGAGCCCCCATCAATCCTGATATGGTCATAATAAGGAAGATCAGCAGGATCCGGATATTTTTCTGTTTACGAATATTATGATAAATCATTGGGTAAGATTTTGAAATATATTTTGGTTTGATCAGAAAACCCAACGACCGCACCCTGATCCTCTCCTTGAGGAGAGGGAATTCCTCTTCTCCCTGGGGAGAAGGGGTCAGGGGATGAGGTAATTTGATCTAATACGTATCGATCAGGCTTTTCACAATGATCAGGTCACCCATTTTAGCATTCTTTTTCAGTGTTATGAATTTTATATCCACCGATTCCCCGGGCAGCATGTCAAAGTAATTATCCGAAAAATCACCCTTCACGGAGGTCGAGAGATAAATGTTTTTGACAAGTTTGTCACAGGTTAGTTTGATGTTGTAACCACCCGGAATCGGGGTAACCTTCTTGTTGATCACCGGAACCGGTAATTCCAGATCTTTCGGGGGTACAAAATAAAGCATGTTTTTTGACTGCATACCTGTAAAACCGGTACTCTTGAGCGTTACCAGCAGAACCATCTCTTTCGGATCAAGGTTGCCCAACAATGCCGACTGCAGCGTATCATAATAGACCAGGGATGAATTTTCAGGTATATCAACCGTGAATCCCTCGTCAGAATAAAGATTGCCATTAAAATCAAGAACCTTGACCGTCATGATGGCACGGTTTAGTACCCGGTCGTCGGAGGAGATATAGACCTTCACATGACCGTCTTCAATGACCGGTGAGATCAGTATCAGATCATATGCAGCAGGAATAGCGTAATGAAGGGCCTTTTTTTTACCGTAATAGTCTCGTGAAGACCAGGATACAACCGGCCAGCAGTCATTCAATTGCCAATACATGGTTCCCATGCAATAGGGTTTAGCCCTTCGATGTGCCTCTATGGCCGATACAATGCCTTTTGCCTGTAAAAGCTGACTCACAAAGCCGTATGATTCAAAATTCTTCGGTTTCTTATAATCCTGCAAAAGGTATTCATCAATGGTCTCATATCCCGTGGGATGTTTCTGATGTGCCTTCATCACCCTGGATTCGAGGGAACGATCTTCGGGCGAAGTGAATTTTTTAATGGTTGAATATTCAGGAAATCCCTGGAAACCATATTCCGACATAAAGCGACCCACCTTTTTTTCATAGTTCCCGAATGGCTCCTTTCCCCACCAGACTCCCCAATAATGGGAATCACCTTCGGTAAGACTTTCAGGATGACCCCATCCGTGAAGCGGCGAAGAAGGAATATATGCCCTGCTCGTGTCAAAACGTTTGACATTGTGTGGCAGGATAAGATTGAATATCGTTCGGTATGTTTGGTAAACCGCTGTTGAATCTTCCGTATTATACCCGTATTTCTTGCTCCATCCCCAGTTTTCCCACCCTTCTTCGATCTCGTTGTTGCCGCACCAGAGAGCGATACAGGGATGTCTCCGAAGCCTGACGATGTTCTGGATGGCCTCATCCCTTACGCCGTCAAGAAATTTTTTGGTCCCTGGATACATGGAATTTGCAAACATAAAATCCTGCCAGACCATGATTCCGTTTTCATCGCAAAGGTCGTAGAATACATCATTTTCGTAAATACCACCACCCCATACCCGGAGCATGTTCATATTTGCCTGCCTCACATCGGCGATCAGGCGCCTGTAGGCAGAGTCCGTAACCCTTGGCAAAAAGTTATCCTGCGGGATATAATTGGCACCCTTGATAAACGTCGGGATCCCATTGACATTGAAATAAAAGGATTTTCCGGTGCTGTCTTTGTCCTGAACTAATTCAATAGTACGCAAACCGATCCTCTGGCGACCTTCACCAGCCAAAGCGCCATTAAAATGAACTTCATATCCAAAGTTATACAAAACGGGGTTTCCCATGCCATTTGGCCACCAACGCACCGGATTTTTTATCGAAAAATTCCCCCTGATCACGTTTGGACCTTTGGTCAGGATGACCTGCTGCCGAAAAATTTCAGTCGTATCCAGGAAAATCCTGATATCTGCAGAATCGTCGAGTTCTGAGAACATCGTAAATTGAGCAGCCATTTTTGCCAGCGAATCGGTAAGTGTTTTCTGGATAAACTGGACGCCAAGCACATTCACGGCATTCCATTCCCTGATGTAGATGGGACGCCATATTCCTGATGTGACAAGGGATGGACCCCAATCCCAGCCGAAATGATACGCGGCTTTACGGCATACGACTTTTTCATCACCGGGAAGCTTATGAGGCAACATGGCATACCGGGCTTTATTTTCAGGAATAACGGCGGGGAACTGAATGCGTAACGTATTGGGACCGACGTGCAATAATAGCTTTATGTCGACATACCATTCACGGAACATATTATCGGCAACCAGGATCAGCGAATCATTGAGGTAAACATTCGCGTAAGTATCCAGCCCCTTCAATACCAGGTCAATATGACGCCATGCGAATTTCTTTTCTTCATACTGGAATGTTTTCATGTATTCCCAGCCAACTTCACCGATCCATTGCAGCTTTGATTCATTGTCTCGAAGATATGGATCGGGGATCATGTTGTTTCTCATCAGGTCGAGATGTACAACACCGGGAACGGTAGCCGGGAACCACTCTTTGGTACCCGCTCGGCGGAATTTCCATCCTCTGTCAAGTTCATAGGTGTTGATATCCTGTGCCGATACAACTTGTGCGTACAACATAATTAGTCCTGGGATTAACAAGGATAGATACCGGTTCATAAGTTACGTTTTTTAATGCCGCAAAATTATCATTTTCCTCGTTACGGTATCCGTAATCCTGTGATTACATTGCAGAATGTTCACGTCGGATTGCTTTTTCTTATTAATTTAGCATGGATATTCAGAAATCCCCGATCTAAACATACAACACCGACAACAGCCATGGACTTGCTAAAACTGACCGAACTTTTTTTTGAACATTACCACCGGACTGAAGAGAAACCCGGATATTTTTTTGCTCCCGGCAGAGTCAACCTGATCGGAGAACATACCGATTATAACGGTGGCTTTGTTTTGCCATGCGCCATTCAATATGGCACTTACCTCCTGATACGCCCGACAAAAGACAAATTTGTGAGGTTGACCTCCGCCGGCATGGAATTCAGTGTAGAAGTCCCTCTGGATGATCTTTCAAAAAAGGTGGACCGGCAATGGGTGAATTACCCCCTGGGGATATTTGATCAGTGCAGGCAGTCGGGCATACTGGTTACAGGTTTTGAAATGCTTTACTCCGGTGATATTCCCCTCAGCGCGGGATTGTCTTCGTCCGCGTCCATCGAAATGGTAACTGCCTTTGCCCTTAACCTGTTTATGAATGATGGTAAGCTTGGAATGACCGATCTCGTGAAGCTTTCACAACGTGCCGAGAATGAGTTTGTAGGGGTCAACTGCGGGATCATGGATATGTTTGCCATAGGGATGGGCCAAAAGGACTACGCGCTCTTTTTAAATTGCCATACCCTGGAATACAAACAGGTTCCCCTGGAATTGAATGGATTCAGGTTGATCATTGCCAACACCAACAAGCAACGTGGTCTGGCAGACTCAAAATACAATGAGCGTGTCGCCGAATGCCGGCAGGCTGTATCCTGCTTAAGTCAGTTGATGAAGATATCTCAACTTGGCGAGATCAGTTTCATGCAGTTTTATAAAATGCAGGAGGTCATTACTGATGAGGTGATCCGCAAAAGGGCCCGGCATGTTATTTCAGAGAACCAACGGGTGCTGAATGCCGTTTCCTGTTTGTTCAAGGGAGAAATCATGCAATTTGGAGCCCTGATGAATGCATCTCATGAGTCGTTGCGCGACAACTACGAAGTAACCGGGTTCGAATTGGACACCCTGGTTGCCGCGGCACAAAAAATAAATGGTGTATTGGGCGCACGCATGACGGGTGCCGGGTTTGGAGGTTGTACCGTCAATCTTGTCCGTGAAAATGTCGTGGCGGATTTTATCGAACGGGTCGGACAGGAATACCAGGGCAAGACCGGTCTGAAAGCCGATTTTTACATCGCAGAAGTATCCGGCGGCGTCAGGGAGATTGTAAAATAATTCATAATTGAGCCCACTCCGAAAAGTCGGACAGGCAATTTGGATTAATTTGATTAATACAGACACATATAAAGATATTTGTTTGACGAAGTTATAAACAAATGATTGTCAATAACTTA
>Ga0172368_10001471_pt1 | contig 32080 bp, 38 predicted proteins | sample Lak11m_FD_114540 | JGI IMG/M metagenome (GOLD analysis project Ga0172368, IMG submission 114540) | Freshwater microbial communities from Kabuno Bay, South-Kivu, Congo - kab_022012_11m | ecosystem: Environmental > Aquatic > Freshwater > Lake | place: Democratic Republic of the Congo: South-Kivu...
ATACGCTGCACTCCTGCCGAAAAGGCAGGAGTTATCTGCTTTGCCGACGGAGTGAGTGAGCGCGACAGAATGCTTGAACTGATTGAGATTTAAGGCTCAGCAACCTTAAAGTGGGACAGAGCCTGGCTTTGTGTAAAAACTCGTGATTCTGCTTGACTTCTTACACAGAAATGGCACTTTTTACACAGAAGTTACGATTTACACAAACTTGAATGTAGCATTGATTATAGTTTTACTTGAATTGATGTCCTTCTCAATATCGATAGTCTTATCATCTTTGTATTCAGCTATAATTTTCAATCCCGTATCAACATTCTCTTTTCCAAGCCCATGCAATAACAATTTATTCATTCCATACAGTCTCAATTTTTCAAGTTTGAATTTGACCTCACCACTCAATTCATCAAGTTTTTTGTACTTTGTTATAAATACCGTATATGGAAGTGATTTAATAATCCATTCGACTTTCTCTTGATACAATCGTATATCAAAGCCGTCTTCTTCAAACATTTCATCATACATTTGTTTGAAATGGTCTTCAAAATACCCTTGCGAACTCAAATTACAAAGATTATTTCCAAAGGTAGGATATTTTCTTATAACATCAAGTTTTAATTCAAGAATATCATCTCCTTTCTTAAACGAGTTTCTAATAACTAAAGATGCGTCAAGCGCATCATAAATTTCTGGTGAGAGTTTATCCTTATAAAATTGTAATAGTTTTTTATCATCCCCTTTAGGCAGATTTTCTTTTATTTGGATAGTTTTCTCAGATGATTTATCTGTAAGTAGGAATCCCTTTTCTTGAAAATTGACATCGAGAAACAGCTCTTTAATCAATTGTTTCTCTTTTGAAGAGGCTTTGCTAACATCGATACTCAATATACCTCTATTCTTTTCCTCCACTACATTAGTTGTATTTCTTGAAAAGTCAAAAAGAGAAATTCGAGTACCATTGAGAACGTCTGAAAACTTAGCGTCAAATATCTTCTTAAGATTATCAAGTAATTTCATTTGACTAACTTCCGTGCAAGCTGCATTAATGAGAACGTATCAGATTTAATAAACTCTTCTGAACCCTTGACAATCCCCGCCCATTCATCGATATGAATCTCTTCGCCATTTTTTGTTAAAACTCTTTGGTTATTATTTTCTAGCTCTACAATAAACCCTTCACTATCAATTGTTTTACCGTATAATACAAGAATATCTTCTTTTGCATCATCACTGAATGATACATTACTTAATTCCATCGGACTCGACCTCATTAGTATAATCTATTGTTATGAAATGTATATATATTTGATAAATTTATAAATCATGTTATTTTTGGCTTTTTATAAATAGATGTATTTTTCATCTCATTATCAAGACAATGGTCGTATGTACTGATACATTATTTCAGTAAATCGCGTAATGAATAATCATGCCGAAAAGTTTGGACTAATCCCCAACTCGAACATTTCCTGAATCACCACACAGATATTATGGCAAAGGATTTTCAGCAAAACCTCATTCATTTGCGCTGTCTGTGTTTTGCTCTTAACAGAATCGCCGAATTTTGCCTTAACCATGTGGAATACTGTTTCTACGTTGCTTCTTTTGTGGTAATGCGTTAAAAACTCCTCACGGTTGAACATGAAGTAGTGATACATTTTCTTCCAAATCATAAAGCCGTGCGCCTTGTCCGTTGAATTGCTTTTGAACGGAATGTAAGGAACGCCACCGCATTTAGTAACGGCTTCAAGATTTTCACGGCTCAAATAAGCCTTATCCGCCGAAACTTCCTGAATCTGAAATGTCTTTGCGGTTGTTTCTACAAGCTCCGGCAGTTGCGGACAATCGTTATCATGGGCTTCTGTTAGCTTTACGCTCGCTATTATGTTCGTCTTTGTTCCGCATATCAGATGCGCCTTAATCCATGTCCGTGAGTTTATCTCTTTGCCATATTTGAACGAATACCACCTGTCAAAACGGCAAGTAGAAAAGCCGCTTGAATCTACTGCAAAATCGGTTTCAACCTCTTTAAGCGGAGTTGCAGAGGATAAAATCAACTGCGTTAAAACAGGCGTTAAGTCCTCTCTTTGCATGAAATGACCGACAGAGGCAAAGCACGGCACTTTGTCTATGTAGCCGTTGTTCTTTGCGAACTGCATATCAGCGACAAAACGCCTTAAAGAGAACATGGAATAAACCTTTAATGCAGAGGCAAAAGCCATATCAGATAACGCCAAAGACGGTCTGCCGAACTTATATTCAGGGTTCTGTATGCCTTTGCATAAATCGTTAAGTAATTCCACGAATAAAGAGCCTTCTTTTGTCTTTGCCTTGTCGTATGCGCTCCAATTCTGTGAATATGTGACCTTTGCCGTTGTTGTTACGTTGCCCTGTGCATCTATTTCGCGTTTTAAGGTTATTTCAACGGCGTATATGTGCTTGCATTTGTGTTCGTGGTTGTGCGCTTTGCCTCTTATTTCATAGTCAGGGCAATTACATTCTAACGGCGATAATAAGTATTTTTGAGCCACTAAATACGCTCCGTGTCCTGATTGTGACGGCACTTGCCATCCTTTCTCTGTTTTTGTTATTCTGCACATTTGTGCTATTTGCTGTCCTTTGAGTTGTCGTGTGTTCATTTTGTTCACCTTGTAACCAAATCACTTATGTAATAAGTAAATAACTTATGCAACGAAAGCTTTAAATATCTATGTATATACATGTATATACCATATGAGCGTAAAACTATTGAAAAACAAATCATTCAATATACAAGGAAAAACTGATAGTATCTATCAAACCACAGTCACAAAATTCGGAAACGGTGCAAAAATAGATTGCTTAAAGGGCTTGGTAGGGCGGGATGTCATCGTTTTAGTTCTAAAGAATGGGGAGAAAATATGACCGACAAACAAGAAGAATGGCTAAAGCGAAACAAGAAGCTGGCAAATGACATGGAGTGCTACTGTGATGAATATAGAGCACGTAAATGTTCTTCATGCAATCTGGCTAAAAAAAGCAAGCGTAAGTGCAGAGAATATGCATCTGGTAGGACATATTGCGAACCTATGATGATATCGCGAACAAGAAAATTTAAAGAAACTATTTCTCTCGAAATAAAAAATCTTATTGAAGTTGAATCCGAGCCGCGAAGGCTTGAGAGAGAACAAGAACTATACATTGCTATGTAGGATTTAAAAAAGTGAAAATGCCTTTATAAAGTTTAACTTACACAATAAGTACATGGCTGATGAGTTAATAAAAACCGTTCCACTACCCAAATGGTTGCAGTATAGATATGCTTTGCTTTGGAAGGCATACGGCGCAAGCCCATTTACGCAAGAGCAAGCAGGGGAAGCTTTAGGAGAACTGAAACAAACCGTGCGTGTCATTCTTTCTGAATTGAGACATGCAGGGTGGCTCAATGTTGAGCTTGATAAAACAGATATCAGAAAATTCAATTATATTCTTCGACCACCAGAACAAGTTTATAGAGAAATCGGTCAGAAAGAGGTTGTTATAAAATGTTCGACATAAAGTTCAACATTAAAGAAACAGACAAAATAGGACCGCGAAATGCAGTTGTTAAAGGACCTGCTTGGGAAATCAATATCCCTGATAGAACACTTACGAGCACAGAAATAAATGCTTCATTTGAGCTTATGAAAGATGGAGTGCCCGAATTCACATACCCTCATAATTGTATTGAGGTACGAAAAAAATACGATGCTGAAAAACTTCAGAAAATTAGCCGTTATAATAAAATCTTTTCCGACGAATTATCCATTGTAAAACAGTACGGCAGACCGTATAATGATGAATCACGATTTGCATTCTTTCGAGTAGATAGAAAAATTGAGACGCATATTACACCAGAACAAAACAAGGCATTAATTGACCTTCAAATTGAAGCGGGTTTTCGCACACTTTCGATACATGAAGAATCCCCATTTGCTTCCGCTGAAAATCTTGGCAAAAGAATAAAGGAATCATTAGAAAAAATAGAAGACGCAAGAGGAACAACAATCAGATATCCGTTTGTAGAGCCTATGATTGTATTAAGTGCTCGATGCGATGATTCTTTTGAATTTCGCAAGAAGTTGGAGACCTCAATAGATAATGGCTTTAAAATAATCTGTATTGAAAATGGGCGGTCTATTCATCGCTACCATTCGACTTACGTTCAACTGAAAGAGTTTGCCACAAAAACTCAAGAGGTACTTATAATCGGCGCAAATACAGAAAAAACAATCGAGGGACTTGGTTCTGGTCCGCATATTATGAATATCTTAGGGCAAGACATTGTCGGAACACGAATGCCTCAATCGTATTTTAAACAGGGTGAATCGGTCTATATTCCTTCGAGATTTGATAAAATAACAGGCGGCGTATTGTCAAGAGGCGAACAAGAAGCGAGATATGGGGAAATTTTGGGTTGTGCTTGTCCTGCATGTCTGAATAAAAGTCGTGCACAATTTTATGGCTATCAAAGAAAAGACTTACTATCCCCTGCTTGTAAAGTACATGAAGCATTTGAAAGTAGAGAACTGTTTTCAGAAACACGGGAAAATATAGGAGAACTCAATAAATTCATTCCAAAAAAAGAGTTCCTAATGCAAAGCATTGCAAATATTGGTTTCGATTTCAGGCAAAGAAAATTATTTTCTTCATGGAATTGAAGGCGATGTTATGGACATTAATATTTCAAAGATACCCGAAAGCAAGACAATATGGTTCTTGCTCTTAGGAATTGTCTTGTACATATCTTCAGCGTACATTAATGGGTTGTATAATAATGGGGCGGCTAACGGAGGTATAATTATTTCCGTTTTAATAATCGTAATAGCGATATTAGCCCAAATAAGGAATTGGCAGATATATTGGGAAACAAAAGCACAATGACTTTAGTGGCAAACATAAGGACTTTTTACACAGAAACCCGACTTTATACACACGGGCGACTAGTTACACAAAGCCTTGGGTGTTATATACATATGGCGGTTCTCATGGCGCGAGAAGTAAATGACCGAACGATTCTTGACAGGTTTGCGGAAGATTTTGTCAGGGTTGTAGAGAAACACACGAAGTACATCATAGTTTCGGGGTTTGTTGCAATCGCGCACGGACGTAGCAGGGGAACAGAAGATATCGACATTATAGTCGAGCGAATGAGCAAAGAGGATTTCACGAAGCTGCACCGAGATTTGGAAATTTCCGAATTTGAATGCATCCAGTCGAAAAATCCCGAATTAATTTTTGAAGATTATTTAAAGCAAAATCTCAGCGTAAGATATGTGCGAAAAGGAAGCCACATACCTGAAATGGAGCTGAAATTCGCAAAAGACGCTCTTGACGAGTATCAGATAAAAACAAGAAAAAAAATGCCGTTTACAGGAACTGATTTTTACTTTTCAAGCATTGAAATGAATGTCGCATTTAAGGAAGAATTGCTGAAATCGCCTAAAGACATTGAAGATGCACGGCATCTGCGAATCATCTATTCAGACACGCTCGATGAAAATGAAATTAATAAAATAAAAAAGGAAATCAAGAGGCTATATTTATGAAGAATTCGTTTCGCGACAAAACCCACATGGAACAAGTCGAACGCTGGGCGCATTTTGTAAAAGCGCATCCTCGCGCGGTCTGGAAAAAGCAGGTAGGGCCGCTAATAGACGCGCAGATAATTATGGCGGAAAAGTTTTATGCTCGCCTTGCAAAACAACAGGGCGGCGAGGAAAAAATCAAACAATTAAAGGAATTGAGGAAACGTGCAGTATAGCGTTTTTCAACCGAAGGTTGAAAAGCTTGCCAATCGCAATTGGCATGATTTTAAAGCATAAATATCTCCAAATCCAGTATATGGTATTAAGTGATAATTCATGCAGCACCTAAAAAATCTGGTTGAGGCGGCGCTTTTCATAGCGGCAAAGCCACTTACGCTCGAAGAGCTGAAAAAAGTAAAGGGCCTTGACATAATCCCTGATGAAGAGCTTCTTGGAGTCCTGAAGTCAATGGAAGTGGACTACGACAGCCATGGAATCAAAGTATCTGAAGATACCGGCCGGTTTGAGCTGCGCATAAAAGACGAATTCGTAAAGCACGTCGAGCATCTTGCGCCTAATAGGGATTTTTCAAGAGCAACACTCCAGACGCTTTCACTTATCGCATACAAGAGCCCTGTAAAGCAGAGCGAAATAATTGATATCCGGGGAAACCGGGCATACGACCATATAAAAGACCTTCTTGAAAAAAGCTTCATAAAATCAGAAGCTGCCGGACATACAAATGTTCTTTCAATAACGCAGAAATTTCTTGATTACTTCAGCTTGAAAAGCCATGATGAAGTAAAGGCATACTTTGCAAAGAAAATCGAGAAAGAGGAGCGAAAACGAGGTAAAACGGAAGACACACAATTGAGTAACGATGAAGGAGGGAAAACCGAGAGAAAAAATGAGTCAGACCAGCCGGCTGAAGAAAAGAATGAAGATAAAAAAGATGAGCCTTCTGAACTGCAAAAAACAGCTGAAGCACATAAACCCAAAGAGCCCGAGGCTGAAGAGCACATGGTCGAAGAATTCAACAAATGTGTCGCGGAATAGATTTCTGTTCGCTGATTGACGAGATCAAAGCACCCGCCATTAAAAACTTTTTATAGTCTTCTAATCGCTCTAATTTATGAGCCTAAAAGAGATAATGCACAAACCCACATTCGTGGATAAAGACATGACGATAAGGGAAGCCGCAAAAATCATGGCTGAGAAATCAATAGGTTCTGTGCTTGTTGGTGATATGGAATATGTTCTTGGTATTTTTTCAGAGAGAGATTTGCTTGTGAAAATAGTTTCCAAAGATTTGGATCCCGGCAAAGAAAGAGTGAGCAAATACATGACTTCTCCTGTAAAAGCGGTTGATATAAATATGTCTGTTTTTGACGCGCAGAACACTATGATTGAGAATCATGTGCGCAGAGTGCCGATTACAAAAGAAGGCAGGATCGTAGGGATTGTATCTGCGCGAAACATAATGGAGCATCTTAAATACGAATACCTTAAAAAAAGGCTTGGCTCTGAAACATCTGAACGAGAACTGTATTCGACTTTCTGGTGAGCTATGGCTGTATTTGAATTGCGCCAAATATCAGATCCTTTTCAAATCATCATCAAGCTTCTTTCCCGTTGTTTTTTCCCAATCAGAGATAGGCGTTCCGAATTCTTTGTTTATCTTCTCGCGGTATATTCCGGGAAGCGCATTGAACGCGCAGAATGGAATAATTCTTCCGTCAGGAACTGCGTAATGTATGACGCATCTTTGCACGCGGTCAACATCGTAATTATAAGGGTCCATGAAATGCATCGCCCCTATCATCAATGAATCCCAGTGAAACTTTACAAGAGCATCGTTTTTTTTCATTATTACTCCTGTAAGAGCTCCTGCAAGGTCAAAATTCTTCGGAGCACTTTCTTTTTTCACAATTTTTCCGAGGCCAAGATAAAGGCGCGCAATAGCCTTTGTCTTTCCGATTGTTGTTTCGAGGTCTTCTGCGGAAATCTCGTTCATAAGCCGGAAAAATGCGTCGACATCCACAAACGAAGTTATCGGAATTATTCTATCGCCATCCTTGAAGATATATGTCGCGGCGCCGCAATGCGGATCGCAAGTGAACTCAGGAACAGGAACCCCGCCAAGAGCCTTTGAAGCAAGTTTTGAAACAGGAACCACGCATGATGCCGGGTAGAAGGAAGATGCAGGAATTGTGCCGTTGCTTTGTTCTTCAAGCTTTTTTTCTAAATCCGTAATTGTAATTCTTTGGCGTTTGCGCCTTTCTTCGTTGCTCAATCGCGAGCCCGAATTGCCACGCTTTCGCTCCTCTTCATCCGATGACGAATTCATTGTTCCGACAAAAGACACCGGCTGGAAATTAACACTCCTGATAATGTCGTTATTATCTGCTGCAAATTTTACAATCTTCCAGATCTCATTGTCATTGACCGTATTTATCAGCGTAGGAACCAATGTTAATGGAAGTCCTGCTTTTCTGCAATTCTCCATTATCTGCGGAATATATTTATGGTTCTTTGGGTTTGTTTTTTCCGAAATGCCGTCAAAGCTCATGTAGACAATATTAACGCCAGCCTCGCGGTATTTTCTCGGAAGATCCGGTTCAAGAGCAAACATTATGCCGTTTGTATTGAGCTGGATGTGCTTGAATCCCATTGATGCTGATTTCTTAACTATGTCCAGCATATCATCGCGTATTGTAGGCTCTCCGCCCGTAAACTGAACCGCATCTGTAGGAACTGGCTGCTCATTTCTTAGTGTCTGAAGCATTGCAGTGATTTGCTCAAACGATGGCTCATAGACAAAGCCGTTTTTCTTTATATTGTCAATACCTGCAAAACAGTACCAGCACCTTTTGTTGCATCGGTTTGTCACAAAAATATTTCCAAGAATTGTGTGCGATTTGTGAGCTGTGCAAAGGCCGCAATTGTACGGGCAGGCCACCTTTGCAGAATCTATTTTTATTGCAGGATTCGATACGCCTTTTCCTTCGTAGGCGTGTGCTGATGCGCGCAAATATTCCTTTGCGTCGCTCCAGTAAAGCTCCCTGAAATTTCCATGGGCATCGCAAGACTTGTCGAGCCAGACCTTTCCGCCTTCCTCTATCACAGAGGCATTAATTATTTTCAGGCATTTTGGACAGAGGGAGCGGGTCATCCTGAGCAATGGCATATAGACTTCCGGAATTCCTTTTCGTTGCGCCAGTTATATAAAAACCGGTTTTAGAATAGCATAAATCGGCATTTGACGAAAAGAATCAGCATAATTACCAATAGCCAGTAATACGTTTTTTTGCCAGTTCCATTCTCCACAGAACACTTTCTGCAAAGTTGGTTAAATGCCCTTCAGAATTCAGGCCAAAAAAATCCACAACATCGCCGTTATTGAATTTTCTAAATATGTGTTCTACAACACGGTCTCCGACTGTCGAAGTAACGAATCGTTTTGCAAGATGACCTTCGATCCATTTTCCTAAACGCGCTTTCCAAAGGGTATCGTAATCGGTGCCATTCATTATTGATTCCGCAGCAAGCATTCCTGATTCAAGGGCGGTTGTCATCCCAAATCCATAGCATGCATCCTGAAATCCGGCGGCTTCACCAGTGTAAAGGCGACCGTCAAAGACAGCAGTTTTTGGATAGCTTATATTTCCCACACCACCTATGCTGTATTCCGGTTTTCTATCTCCAACAATATCCCGTATCAAACCTCTTTGTTCTATGGCTTTGTAAAATAATTTTTTTACAAGAGGCCCGTACGGCTGCGATACACAATTCATAACTTCAACACGGCCGTCTGGTTGCGGAATGATGTAGAAATACCACCCCATTGGCGAAAACCGATCATCATACATCATAAGAAAACGGTCTTTTTCTATATCTAAATCCGAATACACCGAACCAAAAGCAACAATGTCGCTTCTTCGTGATCCGGTAGCAACTATATTAACGTCTTTCTCGACAGCCTTTGTTTCAAATTCAAATTTAACACCAACGGATTCTGCCTCGCGAAAAAGGCCGTATTCCAGGGAATTCGGACCGCCTCTGCAAACAAAATGCACCGGCTGCGATATTTTGATATCGATATCCCTTTTTCTTGTCAAAAACCAGGCTTTTTTGAATGAGCTCTGCCAGAATGGCTTTGGTTTAAGATTAATGTCTCTGAAGTACTCATCAGGCGTCTTAAAATCACATCGAAGTGCCTGAAAACTTTGGCCAAGATGAGAACCCACTGATTTTTTGCGCTCGAACACCTTTACATCATTTCCTTTTTTTGCGAGATTTATCGCTGCTGAAAGGCCGCTTAAACCCGCTCCAAGAATCTTTATCATGACGTTACCTATGCAGAATATCTTTTTTATTAACTTTTATATGTTATGCGGGTGTCTTAAATATAACCAACATCGAAGAGTTGGTTAAATTAATTTGGCAGCCAACCCGATAAGTTTCGGGTTTTTCATTAACAGCTTTGCAGAGAATAGAATATCGCCTTCGATTATCTTCCAGATATTATTGCTGTCGAGGGAATTCATTGCCTTGTTTATATCATCATCATCCATTTGAACAAAAGCATCGACTAATTTCTCAAGTTTTGCAAGATCCTTTCCGCGTTCAGCCCACCAATGTTCATTATATTCGTCAAGGTTTTTATCAGTTGTATCGCCTTCTTTTATTGCCCTGACAATGACTTTTGCAGCAAGCTGTCCTGCAAATGTCGCTTCAGAAAGTCCGCCTCCATGTATCGGATTTACCTGGTGTGCCGCATCTCCTACTGCAATGAAATTATCCGCAGTCATTTTTTTCAGGAAATTTCCAAGGGGTATTCCACCTGCATTTTCCTCTATTATTGACCCTTTTTTTACCGAAGGCATTGAATCAATCCATTTGTCGAGATAGTATTTTGCCGTTTTTCCGTCTTTTTTACCCATTATTCCAATACCAACATTGGCAATATGCGCTCCTTTTGGAAATATCCAGACATATCCGCCAGGAGCTATGCCTGCACCGACGTAAAAATAAAGATGAGTGGGATCTTTGATATCTATTCCAGCCATTTCATATTGATATCCGGACATAATTTTGGTGGATGTGCTTAGCGTATTTAAGCCGGCAATTTTTGCAATTTTCGATTCAATTCCATCTGCAGCAACAATTATTTTTGCATTTATGCGCGATATTTCTTCATTATAGTTCACGACAACTCCGGAAACGCGCCCGTTAGTTTTTATTAAATCAATTGCTTCTGCATTAGACACTACTTTTGCGCCTGCTTTTGCCGCATCGTACGCAAGAAACTTGTCAAAAACTTTTCTTTCAAGTACGTATCCGCCATCACCACCGGGAATTTCGATTTCCTTTCCGTTTGGCGCAAATAGTACTCCGTTAATAACCCTTTGCGTCACAAAACGCTCTTTACCAGTGTATCCAAGTCTTTTAATGGTGTCAAGTCCAAGCCCTTCTCCGCATCTTTTTGGCGCGCCTATTTCCGGCCGTTTTTCAAGAAGGAGTACGGAGAGCCCTGCTTTTGCGCAATCTCGCGCAGTAATAGAGCCGCCCGGACCTGCGCCGACAATTACAACATCATAGGAATTTTCAAGTTTCATTTCATTCACCATTTTCTTTGGAAAGGAAAGCTTGGAAATCATGGGATTTCCAAGATTTCATAGAATCACTTTTTAGAAAGTGATATCGCCCCCACAGGGCAAAATCTTACACATATTGAGCAGTCGATGCATAGTTTCGGGTCCACTTCAGGCCGCATCTTTGTGAAAGTAATTGCATTTTTCGGGCAGACAGAAACACAGCCGGCGCAGCAAAGGCATTTTGAACAGTCATATTTTATTGTAATATCATTCACCTTTAATTAATTCGAACTATCGCACACGTCTCATATTAGCATATATTTCAAGGCTTCTAAAAGTCTATATGTTCAAACCTTTATATCTATTCTCTAAGCCTAAAGTCCGGTAGTACAACTGACGAATTCGGCTTTGAGGCCTTTGAACTTGTTTTCAAGAATTTTGCCGAGCGCGATTACGCCGAATTTCTCGGTTTCATAATGTCCTGCAAAAACAGCATTCATTTTCAGCTCTTCTGCGAAAGAATCTGCAACGTGCTTTGTTTCCCCTGTCAGAAGGAGGTCTGCTCCTTGTTTTTGCGCCTCTTCGAGATAATTCGCCCCGCCTCCGGAAACTATCGCTATCTTCTTGATACGCGTCTTGCCGAACATGTTTTTTCGAAGCACTTTTCCTATGGATGACTCTGTTTTTGAAATGAATTCATCCGCATCCGTCTCACGTTCAAATTCACCTATGACGCCTACTGCGCAGCCATCCGAAAGTTTTCCAAACGGGCGTATATATTTTAGCCCGAATGCAGATGCAATAATGGCACTGTTCCCGATTTTCGGATGGGTATCAAGCGGCAGATGCGCTGCATAAAGAGAAATATTATGCTCAAAAAGATATTTCAGGCGTTTTGCCATAAGCCCTGCAGCCCGATTGTCAGAATCCTTCCAGAAAATGCCGTGATGCACAATTATAAGCTGCGCGCCTGCATGGTTCGCTTTTTCGAACAGTTTTGCGCATGCATCGACTCCAAGCGCGATTTTTTTAATTTCCTGTGCGCCTTCAACCTGAAGCCCATTGATGCTGCAGTCATCGATCTTTCCGATACCTAAATAAGTGTCAAGAAAATGGACGATATCTTTTAGAAGCACCATACTCATTACTGGTGTTGCCGGCTTATATTGTTAATGTATTCGACGCGCTTGGCTTTAGATTAATGTAACGCCGACAGTTTCCGCGCTTTGCACTCCCTTTACTTTGCGGGCAGCTTCCTCGATTTTGTCGGTCAGGCCGCCTTCATCCGGAAGTATTGTAAGAACTTTAAGGGCTTTAAGGCCAAATGCGACCGGCTCTTCTTTCATGTCCTTTATCTGGCCCATAATCGGCATTTTTTTCAATTCAGCCTTTATCGATTCAAGGCTTACTTCAACTGATTCAGGCATTATTTGCAATGTCAGAATTACATTTCTTGCCATAGAATTACCTCTTAGAAACCACTCACGGGCCAACGAAACCACATTTCTTGCATGTGTATTCGTTTGCAGTCATCTTGCATTTTTTGCATCTGACGATTTTCTCTTCGCCGCATTTAGGGCATGAGAATTCAACGTAATTGTCTCCCGGAATTATATTCGCGCTGCATACTGTACATTTCATAGATATCACATTTGCTTCAAAAAAGCATAAATTCTTAATACTTTTAAGATTTATATAACTATAGTTACAGAGGTTTTTGAGCGGGTCAATGGTCTAGTGGTTATGACGCCGCCCTTACACGGCTGCAAAATATTCGCGGCTTATGAAAGGCGGATGCCGCCAGTTCAAATCTGGCTTGACCCATCTTGAATCATTTGCAACCCAATTGGGTTCAAAAGCTTGGAACGATAGTTCCATGATTTTTTGCCATTCACCAAATGCATTGGGCGAAAACAGCAATATCTCAAACGTCATGCAACGATTAACAGTTCTTAAGCCGTTTCATGCTTATATATTTTCCAGAACGGTCCTATGATATGATTGAAAAAAAATCCAGTAAAAATCGGAAAATCATATTTTTTCTTGCAGCTGTAATGCTTGTTGTGGTTTTAGTGCTGTCATACCAGTTAATCAAAACGTCAGCGCCTGCTGAAAATGGCGACAAAATTATTAAAATATATCCGCGAGTTTCTGCATTCAAGGGCGATTTTCAGTCCGCAGTCATAAAGCTTCCTGCAGTAAATACCAATAACACCGGAGTGTCCGCATACTTAACAGTTGATGCGCGAAAAGGATCCGGAAAAGTATTTATGGACATAAATGACGTGCTTTCCAAAGAGGATACGCAGCATTCCGTGCGCTTGGCAGCGGAATTTGCAAAAGAGTACGAAAATATCAGCCCGGACAGCGTTGATTTATTTTACAGCATCAAAGCACTCGCGCCAGTATTGGAAGGGCCTTCTGCAGGGGCTGCATTTGCTGTTGCAACAATAGCAGTTCTAAGAAACGAGACACCTACCACAGACGTTATGATGACAGGAACGCTCAATCATGACGGATCTGTCGGCCCGTCCGGAAAGATTCTTGAAAAGGCAATTGCAGCAAAAGAATCCGGAGCAACTGTATTTTTAGTTCCCGTAGGCTCGCTTGCAAATCTTGCAGCCAACTACACTGAAAGCGAATATTGCCGGATGTGGGGCGAATATGAATACTGCTATCCAGAGTTCAAGCCCGAGATAGTCAATGCCTCGAAAGAAGCGGGAATTCCCATTATAGAGGTTGAAACCGTGGGTGATGCGCTGGCGTATTTCAGGATTTAATTGAAAAAAACAGCATTTCTAAAACCTTATTAAATGTGCGCGCCAATTCTTTAGCCATTGGGGTCTTGGGGTAACTTGGTAGCCTTCCAGCTTGGGGTTTTGCGATTTCGAATTATTGAAATTCCGCGCATCATGAATTGCTGGCGATCCGGGTTCAATTCCCGGGGGTCCCATTTTTTGTTTTGCATAATTTTATGCATGGCGAAACAAACAAATACAAAACATGCAGGGGTAACCAAGCGGTCAACGGTGCTGGGCTTAGGACCCAGTCTCTTAGTGAGTTCGAGGGTTCAAATCCCTTCCCCTGCATTTTATCATTCTGTATCGGGTTGAAAAAAACTAATGCATAAAATGGTTTTTAAAATTTGAGCACAAAGAAAATATATGGCAATTCTTACTTTCAAATATCTTCGCGAACTTCAGAAAAGCGAGCGCGACTCCACAATTCTGCAGAAAATCGACGCCAGCTTTTACACTGCCTGTTCAAAATGCCTTGACAGCGATTCAACAGAGGCTGAAACTATAAGGCCGCTTGTTAAAAGCATTCTTGATATGCGCGAGAGAAAAATACTGACTGCTGCATTGCAATCGGCAAGAGCAGACATCAAGCCGGAGAACCTGATTTCAGAGGAAGAGGCGCTTTTTTCAAAAATGTCTGAACTGCTTAAGTTAAACCGTGCGCTCATAGACAATGTGCTTTCCGGAAAAATTGAAGCGAACGAACCCGCCAAAAATGTGCCGATGCCGGAAAAGGCTGTTTTGGAAAGCAATCCCGTTTCTATTGATTCTGCACAAGAACTCCTCAAAATACGGGCAATTTTGGACATCCCGACATTTGTTGCCGAGAATATGAAATCCTATGGCCCGATTATTGCCGGCCAAACAGCAGAATTTCCGAAAAAAGCTGCTGAAGTTCTTATAAATGCAAAAATGGCGGAAAAAACAGATTAATGACGGATTGTGGAGGCACTTAAGATTTATAAAGTTCACCCTCTTTTATTAATATGCGTTTAAAAGATATTGAACCGCAAAAACGCTGCTAATTAGAGTATTTTTAGAATCTGGTGAATTAAATGAAATATTGACACTTCGTGTCAAGCTTTCATTTCCAAAGAAATGGTGAATGAAATGAAATCCTGGAAACTAAGGTTTCCAAGCTTTCATTTCCAAAGAAATGGTGAATGAAATGAAATACCCAAGAGAAACAAAACATTATTGTCCAAAGTGCAACAAGCATACTGATCAGAAGCTTGAACGTGTGAAAACATCAGGAAGGCGCTCAGGCTCTGCTTTGAAAAAAGGCAGGAGAAAAACAGAAAAGCTGAACTTCGGTTATGGGGGCTCTCCATATCCTAAACTTGAGAACAACAGGCGAGCCGGGGCAAAGACTTCGCAGAAAGCACTCATAAGATATTCGTGCAAAACCTGCGGAAAAAAGACCCAGTCGATGAATGCAATGCGAATGAAAAAATTCGAAATTGCACAGGCAACCGGGCAGTAATAGATTATTTTAAAGGGATACATCATGCCAGAAATAATTACATACAAACGCGGACATAAGCACACAGGAGGCAGAGGCCATCAGGGAACAACGCTCTGTGGATTTTGCGGAAGAATAGTTCCGCGACACAAGACATTTACAACCTACCGCGGATTCCGGCTAAATGACCCTTTGCTTAAAAGAGAAATAGACCCGCGAAATGTGAGTTTCGGATCTCAGAAGATTTATGTATGCCCTTCATGTGCAAGGCATCGCGGAATTGTTCAGAAGCGCGATGAAACCGGATTCAAAGTGACAAAGAAGAGATTTGTCAAAAAGGATGAATAATTTTAACCTATTTAAATCTTTAATAAAAAGGATAAAAAGGATTTTAGAACTTGATGAAGTCATTAAGTAATAAATGACTAAAGGTGTTTTTATGGCAGGAAAAAATTTTGTAGACTACGAAGTTTCAAAGGAAGATTCTGAAAAGGTTCTTGATGCTCTTGAAGCAGTCAAGGAATCCGGCAACATACGCAAAGGCGTAAATGAGACAACAAAAGCGATAGAACGCGGAATTGCAAAGCTTGTCGTTGTTGCGATTGATGTTCAGCCGGAAGAGATTGTTATGCACATTCCTGCTCTCTGCAAAGAGAAAAAGGCTCCGTACATCTTTGTCGAAAGCAAAGAGGAGCTTGGAAAAGCAGTGGGGCTTGAAGTCTCAACAGCTTCTGTTGCAGTTGTCGAAGAGGGCAGAGGCAAAAAGAATGTTGAAGAAATTGTTGAGCGAATAAAGGAGCTTCAGAGAAAGTGAGTATTATGCCAGAATCGGGGTTTGCTCAGAATTATACTAACTTGCATATAGCTCTTATGAGTGGACCGAAGACAGTTAACAAAATAGCGGCTATTTTAAAATTAAAAGAAGAAAATGTTTCAGAAATAATAAATTATGCAAAAGATAATGGAACAATTTTAGACACGGGTCGTTTGGAAGTAAAAGATATGCATGATGTATTTGCAGGATTTGAAAATTTGAAAGTCTACGAGCTAAACTGGTTTAAGATTATATCTTCAAAAAAAGAATATGTGTGATTTATATGGCAGTACCAACAAAAGTTATTTTGATTATGGGGCGCGCAGGAGTCAAGGGAATATCGCGCGTCAGATGCAAAGTTGTCTCAGATTCCGGGCGCGATAAAGTCCTTGTCCGAAACGTTCTCGGACCGGTCCGCGTAGGCGATATATTAATGGTGCCTGAAGCAGAAATGGAAACGGCAACGTTGATAGAATAAACTCATTATGTCCGGGTATTTATCTCATTTGGATTTGATGAGGGGGATAAACGGAGTATGTGGCAGCCCAATTAATGATTGTGGTGACCACATATGCGGAGATAGGTTTATTTGTACGGCTCTTGGAAGACCTCCGAGCTGTTCGTTTTACATAAAAAGCAAAAACATCGAATCAAACTACGAACTAATAAAATTATTATTTGATTAAGTGAATTGAAATCCTCTCGCTAAAGCTTGAGGCTTTCATTTTTACAAAAAATAGGTGAATTAAATGAAATGTACATTTTGCGGAAAAGAAATATTTGCAGGCACTGGAAAAATGTTCGTGAAAATTGATGGAACAACATATTTTTTCTGTAATTCCAAATGCCAGAGCAACCAGGAAATCAGGAACCCGAGGCATGTAAAGTGGACTGAGACATATAGAAAAGAGAAAGTCCAGGAAAAAGCGGCTGTGAAGAAATAATTCTAAAAGTACCCTTCTTTTTCAATTAGTGTAACGCTTATATTTTTAACTCTCCCTTATTAGATAGCGCGCTTAATGCGAGGGAGAAATCATGCCGGATAAAGAGACTAAAGAAAGCAGGGAAGAGAAAAAAGATAAAGAGAACAGGGAAATTCTTGAGCTGAATAAAAAAGCAATAATATACGCCGCAGAACTGGATAAAATATCAAACGAGATGAAAAAAGTCATTGTCGGCCAGGAAAAAGTCATCAATCGCCTGATCATTTCCCTAGTTTCAGACGGCCACATACTTCTTGAAGGCATGCCGGGCCTTGCAAAGACAATCATGATAAAAACGCTTTCTGATTCCATCAATACTACATTCAAAAGAATCCAGTTCACGCCGGATCTTCTTCCTGCAGACATTCTTGGCACCAAAATATACAACCACAAAAGCGGATCTTTTTCGACAAAAAAAGGCCCGATATTCGCCAACTTCATTCTTGCTGATGAAATAAACCGCGCGCCTCCGAAAGTTCAGTCTGCGCTTCTTGAGGCAATGCAGGAAAAACAGGTCACGATATCTGATGAAACTTTCATGCTCCAGAAGCCATTCCTCGTGCTTGCGACGCAGAATCCGATAGAAACAGAGGGCACATACAGCCTTCCTGAAGCGCAGGTTGACCGGTTCATGTTCAAAGTGTTTGTCGGCTATCCATCAAAGGAAGAGGAGCTCGAAATCGTGCAGAGAATGACCGGCTCTGAAATCCCGAATGTCAAAAAAATAATCTCGCCTGAAAAGATACTTGAAATACAGTCTTTTGTGCGCAAAATATATGCGGACGAGAAAATCATGCGCTACGTAACTGATATAGTGCATGCGACAAGAAACAGGAATGACGGCATTGTGGAATACGGGGCTTCGCCTCGCGCGTCAATTTGGATGGTTTTGGGCGGCAAGGCTCATGCTCTTCTTGCAGGCAGGGGCTATGTTCTTCCGGAAGACATAAAGGCGGTTGCGCATGACGTGCTGCGCCACAGGCTGATACTGACTTACGAAGCGGAAGCTGAAAATGTGACATGCGACAGTGTTATTGACGGCATATTGAAAGAAGTCAAAGTGCCGTAAATCGGGCGATTCTTAGACTGAGATATTCATGAAAAATTACGAGAGTTCAAAAGGGCATGAAAACGGGCAGGATAGAAAAAACATGCATCATTACGTCTCGCGCGTTTTTGAAATTGCAGCGCCGAAAGTCTCAAAGATATTCCAAAAGCTCAGAAAAACCGAGGCAAATGGTATTGGTAAAAAAGCAGAAATCCCGAAAAAAGCCAAAAGCGCTGCTGAAAAGCAGGAAGCAATAAAGCGCATGAAACTCTTGGAGATAAAGACGCGCAGGCTTGTCAACGGGCTTATGCAGGGCGCGTATCACTCTGTTTTCAAAGGCCGCGGCATTGAGTTTTCAGACATGCGCGAGTACGAGCCTGGCGATGACATACGGACAATAAACTGGAATGTTTCGGCAAAGATGAACAAGCCGTTTGTCAAGGAATTTATCGAGGAGCGCGACCTCACAGCAATTGTATTGCTTGACATTTCAGGAAGCGGAAACTTCGGGACTGCAAACGCGCTGAAAAAAGAAATAGGAGCCCAGATCGCTTCAAGCCTCATATTTTCGGCAACAAGAAACAATGACCGTGCTGGACTTGTGCTTGCAACCGACTGCGTTGAAAAATACACTCCCCCGAAAAAAGGAAAAAAGCATGCGATGCGCCTGCTTTCAGACATTCTGTTTTTCGAGCCGAAGAGCCGCGGCACAAACCTGAAAAAGCCTATTCATTTTTTGTCAAAAGTTTTGAAGCAGAAAAGCATAATTTTTATAGTCTCTGACTTTTTTGACAATCCTGCAAACTTCAGGAAAGAATTGCGCGTGCTTGGAAAAAAGCACGATGTCATTGCGATAAACCTGGCAGATGAGCGGGAATATCTGATTCCTGATGTCGGTTTCGTGGAGCTTGAGGATGGCGAGACAGGGGAGCAGGTGCTTGTTGATACGTCAAACGAGCTTTTCAGAAAGAATTTCCGCGAGATTTCGGAAAAAAGTAAAAACGAAATAAAGAAAATTATGGCTGAAAGCAAAGTCGACTTCATCGAAACCTCGACATCAAAAGAATGGTTTTTTCCAGTTGCGTCTTTTTTTAAGATGCGCCAGAAAAGACGACGGTTGAGATAAAAAAGTTGATATGAAAAGAAATTAGATAAATGAGAAAAATATTGAGGTAAAAAATTGCATTGATTATGGAGGGTAATGAATTATGCCGTTTAATTTTTTCAGTCCGGAATACCTGGTTTTGCTAGCGGCGATTCCGGTTATTTATTATTTCTACAACCGCTCCCTTAAGAAAAAGAAAAAGCTTGCGATGCAGTTCAGTAACTTAAATCTGGTCAAACAGGCTATGGAATCAAGCAGCTACAAGCCGAAAAACATAGACAAAATACTATTCATAATAAATATGCTCGTTATTCTCTTGCTTATTTTAGCCCTTGCAGACCCCCATATTTCGCTGAAGCAGACAAAAAAAGGAGTGAATGTCGTCCTTGCAATCGATGTTTCAGGCAGCATGCAGGCAAATGATTACCAGCCGACGCGCCTTGAAGCAGCAAAAAAATCCGCAGAGATTCTGATAGACAGCCTCAATACAAATGACTATGTCGGCATCGTTACATTTTCTTCAGGAGCAACAACAACCGCGTATCTTTCACCGATGAAAGACCGCGCGAAAGAGAAACTCGCAACTATTTCGCCGCAGAGCCAGACCGCTATCGGTGACGGCCTCGCGCTTGCAGTGGATATGGCAACAAGCATACCGAACAAGAAAAAAGTCGTGATACTTCTAAGTGACGGCGTAAATAACGCGGGCGTCATAACTCCTTCGGAAGCCGCAAAATTCGCAAAAGACAGCAAGATACAAGTGTATACAATAGGCGTCGGCTCGACACAACCCGCGATAATGGGATACGACCCGTTCGGCAATCCGCAATACGCGCAGCTTGATGAAGAGTCTCTTAAAGGAATCGCGCGCGACACAGGCGGCGAATACCACAAATCAGTTGACGCAAAAACGCTTGAGACTATATATTCGCAGCTTTCAGAAAAAATAGACCGCGAAAAAGAAGATACGTCGATAAAAGACTGGTTCGTGGCAGGCGCCATTATTCTTGCAATGGGAGGAATTTACCTGAAATATGGAAAATACTCAGTAATACATTAGAGTTGGATTATCGTATGTTAAAGGTGGCCGGGATGGTTGTGAAAAAAACAAAATATCTCATTGCATTTTTATGCGCGTTTGCGTTTTTAATGGCCTGGACTCCTGTTTTTTCCGCGCAGGAGCTTTCGGTTCAAAAAGCCCTGAAAACAAGCGATATTTCAGTAGGGGATAATGTCGAGATAATTCTGAAGTTTGAAAACCCTTTTGGAAAACAGATTCCGATAAAAATAATTGACAAAAATATTCTTGGCGGAAACGGCGTTGACATACAGTGCATGGAGTACACCATACCCGAACAAAAATCCGTGGATGTTTCATATCCGGCGATACAGGCATTTGAGAGCGGCGATTTTACGCTTGATCCGGTGACAATAACCTACACAAATCCGGAAACAGGAAAAGAGGAAAACATCACGTCAAAAGAAATTGAAGTTTCCATAAAAAAATCTGCCGCTGCGCAAAACATCCAGCAGCAGGGAATAACGACTGTATACCAGTGCAACGGCGTTTCAATGCAATCGACTTCATACTCGAGCTCAGGCAGTTCGCAAAACCAGCAGAATCAAAATCAGAATAATCAACAAAATCCGCAAAGCCAGCAACAGCAGGCTCAAAACCAGATGCAGGACAAGGTCAACAGCATGCAGCAGCAAAACCAGAACATGAACCAGATAAAGCAGGAGATGCAGGAGCGGGCGCAAAAAGAGGAGCAAGCGAAGCAGGACCTGATGAAAAAAGCCGAATCAAATCCTGAGTTCCAAAAGCAGGACCAAGAGCTGAAAAAGCAGGGTTATCAGCAAAGCAGTAAAAGTGCGTCTCCGGAGCAGTCGCAAAATGGCGAAAGCAATCCGAATGAAGGCTCGTTTGATTATCAGTACAAAAAAGAGAACGGTGAAACCGCTTCTATAAAAGGCGATATGCAGAACGGCACGGTCCAGAATCTGCAAAAATGGTCAAGCGAGGATGAAAAAAACGCGGCAATTGGAATTGAAAACAGCTCACAGTTCAAAAAGATCGAAGAAGAGCTGAAAAAGCAGGGTTTCCAGCTGCAGAATAAATCGATAACTCCCGATGCCGAAAAACAGCAATCGCCTAATTCATTTCAAGGCAATTCAACACAAAGCAATTTAACAAAAACCGCGGCATCATTTCAGTACAGCTATGCAAATCCCGGCACAAATGCAACTGCATCGATAAACGGAAATGCAACAATTCTCGGGAACACTACAAATGTGACCAAAATAAATCTCGAAAAAACAGAAGAAAAAAATAATCGTTTATGGTACGGGCTTCTCGCGCTTTTGATTATTGCCGCAGCAGTTTATTTATATTATAAGAAGACTAGAAAAGTTCCTGTTGTGGCGGCAGTTGTCAAAGGGAAAAAGACAAAGCCGCTGGACTACAGGAAAAAGGCGCGCCAGATGATTGAAGAGGGAGAATTGCTTTTTGCGGATGGCCTGCAGAAGGAGGCATATGTCAAGGTGTCTCGCGCGGTCCGTTTCTACTTTAAGCACAGATTCGACAGGACGGAAATGACGAGTTCGGATATATTGCGCGCAATCGCAGGCGAAGACGCAGAATATGTGAAAAACGTGCGCGATTGCTTCTCAATATGCGACCTTGTGAACTTCGCAAAATACGAGCCGAATGCGCGGGATTTTGGAAAAGTTGCGGGGCTTGCAAAAGGGAGTGTAATATAATCTTACCCCTACAAATGCGCTAAAATTGCATTTTTTCTTAAAATGTAGGGGTAAGAAAAGCGGCATCATGCAACCCAGCACTTGTTATCTGCCGGAGAGCTTAGGCTCATGACTTGGGATGGGAAAGATCCGAAGAGCAGATAGTCATATGAAAAATCCCATGGACCGATCACAATAGTCATTGAAAGCAAGGAACTGACAAAGGTGCTTGAAGGCTATTTCGATAATATTTTGAGGAAAGCCGAGGAGATTAAAATTTGAACCACTCAGACTTCTCATTTCCCTTAGCGCGCAGGTATGCCCGCTCGAACGTACCTACATCGCGTACCAAAACATCCTCGACAGTTAATCTCACCCCCTCGTTAAGATTTTTAATATATTGTTTTAATCTGTTAACAATGCCTTTTGTCTTCTCATCGCGTTCACTTTCGGATAAAGCGAAACGATAGCTTATGTCAGGCTCTAGTTTTCCGCATTCCAATAAGATATAAAGAGATTTTGCTCTCTTTTTTTCTTTAAGATATTCTTCGCCCTGCGGAATATAACCATAATCGATAAGATCCGGAGAATCTATATCGATATCGAATCCAGTCTCACCGTCTATGAGCCAGTCGACTCTTTTACGAAAGCCATCTTTTGTTATAGTATAGCTAAAAATGCGTTCTTTCCCGTGTATGCTACTGTCTTCTGCTATTTTATCCATACGATTTCACCTCAACATAATCCGCCGATAGTACTACTGTTGTATAAAAACACTTCTATATTATCTCTTTAATATAAAGAATCTTTATGAATAATTTTGCGCTTAATGAAAACATTTATATACTTATTATTTCATTTTAAGTAATATGAAGGAATACACAAAAAACCTCCTTGCGCTCGATTCGAAAGACCAGAGAATACTTGCGGAGCTGTTCAGAAACGGACGCGCCAGATACGCTGCTATCGCCAAAAACTGCCAAATATCAAAAGATGCTGCGAAGTATAGGATTGCAAAAATAACCGAAGCCGGCATTATGACTGCGGTTACAGCTATAATAGATATCAGAAAACTCGGCTGGTCTTCGTCTCTTGTTTTTTTCAAGCTGACGAATCTGGACAAAACAAGAATAAAGGAATTTGTCGCGCATCTTTCCGAAAGCCCGCTTGTCGCAGAAGTTCTCGAATTCGCAGGCAGCTGGGATTTTGCCGCAAGATTCCAGCACAAAGACACTCTTCACCTCAGCCGGATAATTGGCAGCCTCGAGGCAAAATTTCCGTATCTAATCGACCACTACTCCATATTTTTCATATCCGAAAATATTTTTTTGCCTTACAATGCGGTTTTTGAGAAATACGCGTTCGAGTTTCGCCCCGCCAAACTCCAGTCATATACGCCCGATTACCTCGACTTAAGAATCCTTTCGGCGCTCTCACGGAATGGAAGGAAATCTCTGGCTTCTCTTGAAGATGAATTAAAAGAAAACCGCATGACGATTTATCTCAGGATGAAAAAAATGATAAAATCCGGATTGATCCAGCACTTCAGGCCGGATATGTATACCGAAAAGCTGGGATTCCATTGGTATGCAATCCGTCTTCGGCTCGGCAACCGCTCTGATGAAAAATTAAATACCGTAATCAGGAGGCTGAAAAGCCTGAAGCAAAGCAATTTGATAATGACGGGTTTCGGGGCAGCGGATATAATTTTTTACATGCAGGTAAAGGTCGTGCAGGAGCTGCAGGATATCATATATATGCTAAGAGAGGATTTCAGCAACGACATAAAATCGCTGGAATTCGACAACACGATAAAAGATTATAAATGGGATTTTTTCCCGAAAGGCTTCCTGCCTGAAATTGATTTGGACAAAAATGAGCGACATTAGAAAAAGATTTTTTCGACATCAACCTCAAACGCCGCAACAGGCATCTCGATTTCCCAGTTGTTCAGGACATGGGGGTGCAGTTCTCCGATTATGCCCGCGGATTTGCCTGCGATAATTATCTCCGCACATCTTCCAGAGATATATGACGGATGTTCCTTTTCTTTCACTTCATATTTTATGTCAAAGGCGCGCATCAATGCATCAAGCACAGCCTTCATCTCCGAGAAATCCGCGTTAGGGTGCGCGGATACTGCGGATAAAGACGCGCGCTCGGAAACTCCGGTCTCTTCTTTGGAGTCCTCTGCAAAAACAATTCCTGACTCGAAAATCTTCTGAGGGTATTCGTTGTGCTTGTTCTCGGAAAGCACCTTCATCAATACAGGGAGCATTGCATTCCGCATTGTGTCGTAATCGATATTCACTGAATTTGAGAGTTTTACAAGGCTGACTTTTTTTGCGTTCATTTTTTCAATCAGGTCTTTTTCGTTTGAAAGATGATATGTGTTGCATTCAAGGAATCCGAGTCCTGAAAGAACTTCTGCAATTTTTCTTTTAAGTATTGCTCCGCGCGATTCTTCGCCTATTGTTGCAACCTTTGGTATTTCTGCATCAAAGTTTTCGTAGCCGTATGCGATTGCAATATCCTCGACAAGATCCATGGGATGCAGAATGTCTGCGCGATATGCAGGAATCAATGCAGAGCCTGTGCCTGCTTCGTAGCCAAATCCCATTTTCGCGAGCATCGATTTCATTTCGGCTTCTGACAAATCAAGGCCAAGAAGCTTATTTGCGTACTTTCGGTCAATCTTCATTTTGGACGGCGTTAAGTCAGGCGTGGTGAATTTCTCTTTTCCCTGAATTATTTCCATTGAATAGATTTTCCCGCCCATGTCAGCAAGAGCAGTAACTATAATATTGAGCGCGATTTTCAAAGTGTTTAAATCAGTGCCAGTCGCCTCGATAAATACATCCTTTGTCTTCTCGCTGATTTTTCCGACATCATGAGAATTCACAATTGGCGGCATTGACATTATAGTTCCTTTCGCATCGACAAAATAAGTGATTTTTTTCCAGTCCTTGCAGATGTGTGCATAAGTCTTTCCGGTCGGATGCATTTCAAGAATATCTTTCCCTGAAATCACTTCGGGATATTCAAGAGGCCGATAGCGTATTTTTTCCGGGGCATCAGATGTGAATTTTATCGGCATATTTATCCTGTCAAGGGGGTATAATCCGATGCCGCCTTTTTTTCTTTTTCGAAGCAAGGTGACTCCGAGCTTTTCCTGAATCTGGATTATCTGCCTTATTTTTTCATCATCCAGTTCAAGCCCCCTGACGATTGCCGTAACCACATAAGGCCACGAGGAAAGCGGATTTGCATTTGTTGTTGAGTATCCGGACTTTTTCACATCGTATTTTTTGAACCCGGTTTCAATACCAAGAAAGCTGCGAAGTCCGCGCGCCAACCCCTCTTCAGAAAGCATATCCGGCCTGTTGGGAAAGACTTCGACAGTAATTTCCGTATCTGTGATAGCTTCTAAATCAGTCCCAAGCATAGCGATTCTGTCTGCGAGGAATTTGTCGTCATACTTCTTTCCAAGAAGCTCCATGACTCTTTTTTTGTTAAGCGTAACTGTTGGCATAAAAATCACTCGCGCAAATTATATCCTCCATCAACTATTATTACCTCTCCAGTTATGTAACTTGAATCGTCAGAAGCTAAGAACAATACCGCTTTTGCAATTTCTTCCGGTTTTCCCATCCTTTTAAGCGTGGCTTCACTTGAGTACTGCTTTATGTGTTCTTCACTATCTCTAGCAGTCATCTCAGTATCAATCATTCCCGGCGCTATTGCATTCACGCGTATATTCGGCCCGAATTCCTTTGCAAATCTTTTGGTAAGAAAAATGATACCTGCTTTTGATGCTCCGTAAGCCGGAGCCCCACCATAATTTATAATACCCCATGTTGAGGCGATATTGACAATCGTTCCTGATTTATGCCTTTGCATTTCAATAACCGCTTCCTTTGTGCAAAGCATAACGCTTTTCAGGTTTGTATCCAGTACAGCATTCCAATTCTGCTCATTGAATTCTGTCGCTTCATTATGTACATAAACGCCCGCATTGTTAACAAGAACATCAATTTTTCCAAAAACCTTTCTTGCTTCAGCGAAAAGTTTTTCGATATCGTTCTCTTTTGAAACGTCAGCCTTTATTGCAATCGCATTCGAACCAATTTTTTCTATCTCGCTAACAACTGCCTCAGCACTTTCTTTTGACTTGCTATAATTCACAATAACCTTCGCTCCATTCCTTGCAAATTCTAAAGCAATAGCTTTTCCTATCCCCCTGCTTGAACCGGTAATTAATGCAACTTTTCCTTCTAGTTTCTTCATAAAATCATCGCATCCAAACTTTCATCTCGCGCAATTGCTTCACATCATTTCCATACAAATCGCGGATGTATTTTATCTTGTAGTAATCCATGATTATCCGGTCAAATCCCGGGCCCCATGCAAGAACAGGTATTGGCTCACCCAGTAGCGGCTCCACTACCTCAGGCCTGAAAATACCCGCACCTCCAAGCTCCACCCACTGCTTTCTTTCAGGGTGGAAAACATCGATTTCAATTGACATCTCAGTATACGGGAAGTATCCCGGCCGGAATCTGGCTTTTTCAAATCCCAGCTTTCCGAAGAATTCCTTGAGGTACCCGAGCAGGTTTTTGAAATTGGCATCCGGGTCCACAACAATACCTTCCACCTGGTTGAACTCGAAAAGATGCTTCCAGTCAAGCGCCTCGTTCCGAAACACCCTACCGATTGCAAAATACTTCGCAGGCAGGCCGTCTTTTCTAATCTGCGCAAGAGTCCTTGCAGAAAGAACCGTGGTGTGTGTGCGTAAAAGCAATCGTGCTGCTTCCTCTTCGCTCCATTTGTATTGCCACCCTCTTGAACCGTTGACTCCGGATTCATGGGCTTTTTTCACGCCGCTCACTAGTTTTTTATCTGGAAGCGTACCCTTTCCTTGGAAAAAAAATGTGTCCTGCATTTCGCGCGCCGGATGGTCCTGCGGCACAAAAAGCGCGTCAAAGTTCCAGAATCCTGTATTGACAAGAGGCCCTGTCATTTCCTTAAAGCCCATGTCAAGCCAGACGTTTCTGACATAATCTATTGCCTGATTGACAAAATGCCTTCTGCCGCCGAAAACAGGCGTCACCGGAGCAGTTACATTATATTTCCTCAAACTAATTTCTTTCCACCCCATCGATTTTATCATTTCCGGAGATAGCCTCGAAACTTCATCCCTTACCTCGAGTCCTTGAGCCGCTTTTTTTCCTTCAGCAGTTATCCTGACTTCGCGGATTGTCTTAAGCGAATAATCTGCAAGCCTTCTTGACCTAAGAATATCAAGTTCTTCCTTTTTGAGAGTCTCGCCTTTTGCAGCTTTTTTAAGAAGAACCTCCTCAGAATCTAAGTTTCCAAGCGCGTCAATGCCTGCTTTTGTAGCCACGAGCGCACCTCCTGCAAACTCGGCATAACCCTTCTTTTTTGCAAAGCCAAGCGCAATATTCTTCTCAGAAAGCATAATTTCAGACAGCGGTTTTCCTTTTGTCCCTGATGGAGTAATCTCAGAAACCAGCCGCTTTTCAATAATGCCGCTAGCTAGTGTTGTCTCGCCTTCAGGAGTTATCCGCACAACGAGCTTTTCTTCGTCCTTTGACTTCAGGAGTCCGATCTGCTCAAGGCCGTAAATTGCGCGCGCAACAGCAACCGGGTCCATTGCAAGTGATTTCTCGACATTTGATGCAAGCGCAGCATCTTTATCCTCAAGAAATTTGAGCACTTTGATTTCGTGCGGCTGGAGATTGTATTTTTGCGGCATTAGCATCAGGACCTTCAATTATCAATTATTGAAAAGATTATTTATAATTCTTCATATGCTTTTCGATTCTGTCAAAACCCTCGTTTATTTCATCTGAATTCACAGACCCGAAGCATATGCGCGCATGTCCCTCACCCGACGGCCCGAATGACGCGCCGGGAACAAGCGCGACTTTTGCTTTTTCAAGCAAATCCATTGCGAGTTTCCACGAATCATTGCACTCCGGAATTTTCGGGAATGCGTAAAATGCGCCTTCAGGATTTATGAATTCCCAGCCAAGCGCATTCATTCGTTTTACTGCAGTGTCTCTGCGCTTTTCGTATTCTTTTCGCATGGCCTCGACGCACTCCTGGCTTCCGGTAATCGCGGCAAGGGCGGCGTATTGCGAAACAGCACTGACTGATGCCGTTGTTACGCGGCTGCATTTGGCAAGCTCTTTTGCAATATCCTTTGGCGCTGCAAGCCAGCCGAGCCTCCATCCAGTCATCGAATATGTTTTTGAAGTTGAATTTATGATTATTGTGTTTTCGGGAGCGAATTTAGCAATCGAACAATGCTTTGCGCCGCCAAAAAACAATTTATCGTAGACTTCATCCGAAATAATTGTTATGCCTTTGTCGAGTGCGATTTCAGCTATTGTTTTCAGGTCGCTTTCACTTGCTACGCGGCCTGTGGGATTTTCGGGGCTGTTCAAAACAATGACCCTTGTTTTTGAGGTTATCGCGCCTTCAATTGAATCTGCAAGCAGTTTTTTGCCGTCAAAAAATCGCGTGTAAACCGGCACGCCTCCGACAGAGCGCACAATCATCTCGTAAGGAGACCATGCAGGGTCTGCAAGCAGCACTTCGTCGTCTTTTTCAAGGAGCGCCAAAAACGCGCAAAACAAAGCCCCATTGCCGCCGTTTGTAACCATTATGTTCTCAGGTGCGAGAGCAAGTCCTTTTTTGTTTTCGTAATCGGCTATTGCGCTTCTCAACTCCGGGATTCCCGCCATCGGCGCATAGCCCATTGGCTTTTCCTTTATTGCGCGTATCGCAGCATCCTGGATGTGATGAGGAGTCCGAAAATCCGGCTGTCCGATATCAAATCGTACGCATCCCGGAATTTTTGCGGCAGCTTCCGAAATTTTTCGGATGCTTTCTTCGAGGCGCGTGACGCGAGGTGAGAGTTGCATAGCTATCTTTGGAGTTTGATGCTTTTATTTTAATTACCTAATGATTGCTTAAGTAACACGCGCGTACTTTCCAAATGTTCTCCTTTTAGCATATCAACCGTATCTAATTTGCTGTGATATATACTCCAAAGAGTATTGATTTTAGCGACATCCGAAACCAATAAGCTTGTTTTACTCCTCCATTTTTCCAAATTGTTTAATGGAAGCGATTCGGCTAGGAAGCTATCGGTAAGCATCGGTTTTGCAAATCCAGTACAGTCCAAAACTATTATCTTTTTCGAATGCTCCAGAAGCGGTTTATATTCCTCCTCAAAAACACGATAGCATTTACCCCAATAAATCGGCTGATCGTATGAAAACTCTTCAGAGCCTGCAAAGACGAAAAGAGATTTTGAAAGAGATCCCGGATTGGTTTTAATCAGAGATGCAAGCACCGCAACACTGCCTGAATTATCGACTGCTCCATTCATAACCGTATCATAATGCGCAAAAACAATGTTTTCAGGATTCTTTGTATTTCCCACAATCAGATTCTTGGAAACAAAGCCCTGCTTATCCACTTTGACAGAGCCGCTTATGGTTTCTGCTTCCAGAACTTTTTGCACATCTTTACGCAATATGGCTATTGAAGGATGAAAATAAAATGTTGGAACGCTTGATTGCGTACAATACGGATTGAAGTTTATATTCGGCTTCTCGAAAAATCGGGGCGATGTATGTATTGACGAAACAAGCGCTTTGTCATCATCGATTGTGCCCGAATAAAAAGATGTCGAAAGCGATGGTACCTCTACACCATCCACAGCGAGTTTGCTCACACCTTCGGGCAGTTCACTCTTAAAGCACTGTTCTTTGATTTCAATGCCTTCCAGCGCATTTTTAATGAGAGCAGCGGCTGGTTTCTCTCTTTTGCCGATTCTCGGTGACAATTCCTCAAGCTTCTCTACGAGATTTAACATACTGCAGTACTGCCTCTTCAATATTTACCGAATCGTCATAGAAGTTTCCGCTTATGCCTTTCGGCTCTATTTTCGGAACTTCATCAAGTATCATTTGCGACGGATGCTTTGCAATAAATACGTCTTTAGTTTTTTTAAGGGAATCAATATTGCATATTTGAACTGTTGCGGGTGGTATTCCGGCAACTTTTTCCGCAAACATGTAGGCATCATTCGCTGCAGAGTATATTTTTTTACAATCATGCTCCCATGGAGTGTCCGCAAGAATCATGGCCGGATTTAAAATTCCGGGCTGCAGCAGATACATCATCTGATAATATTTCGAAGCATCGGGTCTTACTTTATCGCGATACGCCAAATCAATCATTTCATCAGAAGATATCTCATTCCCATTGTTTGTATATTTTCCCTTAGAGCCGATCCATGAGTATTTTTTTGATTTTCCATTTTCCAGAACCCATATAGTGTCCTGATTTTGTCCGCTTGAAAGCAATTGTGCAAGAGCATTTGAATACAAGCCAGACACATCAAACAATTCTGCATCGGCTTTTTTTGCAAGATCTCTATGATGATAATCCGTAAGGGTGGCTCCCTTGTTTGTCATTATTTCCCGAAGAATATCTCCATTAGATGGTCGTGCAATTACTTCTCCAGTTATTGATTTTCCATTTAAAACCTTTGTATTCACCCTGCTTGATTTGTGGATATTGTTCGATACATAGTGATCAGCGCCTAATGAGAGGTCAATTCTTTTAATGCCATTAATTTCAGCCAAGTTGTCAATTATGGCGTGTTCAACATCATAAGTCTGCACCTGTCTCGCCAAAGCTAAGACAACATCGCCGTCGTTTATATGGGGAAGTGGCAATTCATCAAAACATATGCCGATGCTATTTAGATAATCTATTGCTTTTTCGCGCGCAGCTTCGCGTGCCTTTGATTGTCCTAAATATTCCTCCAATGAATCTATATATTTTATCATATTAATCACCTACAAACATACAAAAAAACTGAAATTTCGAATGTGGGTTTAAAATCCGCCGCCGCCCGAACCACGTATTTTAACAGTGCGTATAAGATCATCCGCATCAGATTCTGTCTTTCGTAGGCCGGGATGTTCCAAAAGCATTCTTTCCACAACGTCTTTGGCATTTATGTTTTCGCCTAAATAGATTACTTCATAAACGCCGGGCATATATTCTACTCTAGCCATACGGAAAGATTCTCCGGGATGAGTTGCAATGATAGCACTTTCCAATAAATTATATCGTGCATTGCATTTGTCCGCGCCTTCAAGTATGACACCCGAATTCTCGATAAGTGCCTTCCACGCTTCTTTGTCGTTCTTCCGTATCTCGGAATAATGTTTATCAGTTTCTCCTATTTCACCATATATCGTATCTATTGTCATATTCTTCTCCTCCAATTCATTTTCCGGAATCGTCGGCATCAACATAAATCATAATCATAACTAACCGTAACAGTAGCGCCCTTCTTCAGAAAATGCATGAAGCAGGGCTCTTAACTAAAATGCAAAAAAGTTTGCACCAAAAAATCCGAATCCAAAGTTAAAGCCAAAGCTAAATCCGAAAAACTTTTGAGCGAAAGAATCGCGCAAAGCTGAAACTAAATCAGAATAATTGAAAGAAATATTTGAAGAAAGTCTTTGCGCATCTAAAGAAATCTGTTCAATTTCCGCGCCTAATAAATAAAGTCCACCGGCATCACATCACCGATAAAAAATTGTTTAAAAATAAAAAATATTGCACAAACACAATCCATTTCTCATGCGCTTAAAAAGTTAAGCAATTGCTATTTTCGATATTGGTTGTGTAACGCTTATTTTGATTGCCAAAAGGCATAACTCAAAAGAGTTTTTATATATTGTTATAAGTGTTCAATTTGTGCATCATATAGTAATCCGTTAAAGTTTATAAAGGGATGTTTTAGTCGAAATCCGGGCTTCGTCCCAAAATACGGTGGGTAAGAAATAATTGGCAGTAAATCCATAATATCATTGGGAGATAAAATGCACTACTGCCAATATTGTAATGGGTTTGGCTGCTTAATAAAGTTTGGATG
>Ga0172368_10001472_pt1 | contig 32078 bp, 27 predicted proteins | sample Lak11m_FD_114540 | JGI IMG/M metagenome (GOLD analysis project Ga0172368, IMG submission 114540) | Freshwater microbial communities from Kabuno Bay, South-Kivu, Congo - kab_022012_11m | ecosystem: Environmental > Aquatic > Freshwater > Lake | place: Democratic Republic of the Congo: South-Kivu...
ATCTACCCGGTGAATAGCGGGATGACCGGTTTTCAGACTTACAGGTCCGGCAACCAAAACCACCTCTCCTCCCCTGCTTGCAGCTTCGTCAGCTAGGCTGAATCCCATCAGGCCGGTGGAATGATTGCCAACAAATCGAACCGGGTCAATCATTTCATAGGTGGGACCCGCTGTTACAAGGACTCTTTTACCTGCTAAATCCTGCTTTTGAAAAAAAAAATCGCGGATGACGGGAAGGATATTCTCCGGTTCTTCCATCCTGCCGGGTCCTGACAGGCCACTGGCAAGTTCACCAACCTGGGCGTCAATGATCCTGGTTCCAAATCCGGATAAGATTTCCAGGTTTTTTCGTGTTGCAGGGTGCTGGTACATATCCAGATCCATGGAAGGTGCTACCATTACCGGACACTTGGCGGATAAGTATGTGGTAAGAACAAAATTATCAGCTATCCCGTGGGCCATTTTTGCCAGAGTATTGGCTGTTGCAGGTGCAAAGAGCATTAAGTCGGCCCATTGACCTAACTCAACATGACTGTTCCAGGCTCCGGTGTCTGCATTAAACGGGTGAATGATCACATCATTCTGGCTGAGGGTACTCAGCGTCAAGGGTGTTACAAAGTCCTGTGCAGAAGGAGTCATGATTACTCGGACCTCCGCTCCTTCTCTGACAAGCAGCCTGATCAGGTATGGAATTTTATACGCAGCGATGCCGCCGGTGATGCCGATTACGATATGTTTCCCTTTCAGCATCAGGGAAAGATTAAATGATATCCTCTTTCTGCTCGGACTCGGGTTTACGGAAGTAGATCTCGTTGTTCTGATATTCATGGATAGCGATCAACGTAGGTTTCGGGAGATGCTCATAATATTTGGCTATTTCAATCTGCTCCCGGTTCTCAAAGACCTCTTCAAGATTATCTGTTGTTGTGGCGAATTCGGAAAGTTTCTGGTTTAACTCTTCCTTCATCTCTGCTGAGATCTGGTTTGCCCTTTTGGAAATCACTGAGATGGTTTCGTAAACATTCCCTGTGCCCCTGGTATAATCTTCGATGTTTCGTGTCACCGAAACAACGTCCGTTTTGACTTTTTTGTAATCCATATTCTATTTTAATCTAACTCGTTTACTCTCTTTTTCAACTACGTCTTTATTTTTATTTACCATTTTCTGAATTTCTTCGCGTGATTTCTCGTTCAACGCTGCTGCCTCACCTGCAAATTTGCTCGCAGGAAATTCTTTGTAGAAATCCTGAAATGCAATGGAGGTATTGGAATAACGCTCATACTGTTTTTCCTTGACACTGAGATCTGCATATTTAGCATAGGATTTTATCACCAGGAAAAGTATCTCTTCGCGGTGAACCGTTTCAGGATATTCCTTCAGGATGTTGTGAAGCGTGGTGATCGCTGCAGCAAAGTCCTTCATCCGGTAATATAATTTTGCAATTTTATAATCCTTCATCTCCAGTTTTGCCCGCATTTTGTCGATCAGGTCATTACATTCGGGGACCCTCTTGCTTTTTGGATAAATATTCATAAAAAGTTGCAACTCCTTGATGGCGTCATACGTACTGGTCTGATCCAGGCTGGGTGTAGGGGAATTAAGGTAGTTGCAATATGCACTCATGAACAGGCATTCCTCGGCTCTTTGTGTGTTTGGAAAACTGGTATAATACCGTTTGAAGTAATATGACGCGAGCGTATAGTCTCTCTGATGGTAGTAACAATAGGAATAGTAATAATAAAGGTCTTCGGCCTTATCTGTTGCCCTGATCGCTCCCATCATTTGGTCAAACAATTGCAAAGCCCGCGGATAGTCTTTCTCATTATAATAAGCGACCGCAGCATTGTATTTGGTATCAAGGTCAGGATTCTTCAACAGCTTGCTATGTTTGCAAGAAACTGCAACAGTCATTATGAGCAGAAGAAAACCAAGATGGTTGATACGTTTCATGCTGCAAAATTACAAATTTTTGAATACTTTTGTCCCATAATAAATAACAGGGATTTACTTAAAACGCAAGAACTGTGGATATATTTGAAAAAGTAGTAAACAACATGGGCCCACTGGGTCAATATGCTGACTATGGGTATGGATATTTCTATTTCCCAAAACTCGAAGGCGAAATTTCCAACCGCATGCATTTTCGCGGAAAACCCGTCATTGTTTGGAGTCTGAACAACTACCTTGGGTTAGCCAATCACCCGGATGTCCGTGAAGCAGATGCCCGTGCGGCCGAAGAGTACGGAATGGCATATCCGATGGGTGCAAGAATGATGTCAGGCCAAACCAAATTTCACGAGCAACTAGAACAGGAATTGGCTGCATTTGAGAAAAAAGAGGCCGCTTACCTGTTGAATTATGGCTACATGGGCATGGTCTCGATCATTGATTCACTGATTGACCGTCACGATGTTGTTGTCTATGATTCGGAAGCTCACGCCTGTATACTCGACGGACTTCGAATGCATCTGGGGAAACGCTTCGTATATCCGCATAACGATATAGAAAAATTTGAAGCCTCACTGAAACGTGCCCGGAAACTCGCTGATCAGACAGGTGGTGGTATTCTGGTAATTACCGAAGGTGTATACGGAATGGCAGGCGATCTTGGCGATCTTCGCGGAATTCTCAGGTTCAAGGACAAATACGGCTTCCGTTTACTGGTGGATGATGCACACGGTTTCGGGACGATGGGTCCATCAGGTGCAGGAACCTCAGAAGAACAAAAGGTTATGGACGGGGTCGACGTTTATTTCGGCACGTTTGCCAAGGCCATGGCCGGCATCGGAGGCTTTGTGGCAACAGACAAACCTATCGTCAAAGCGCTGGCTTTCAAAATGCGTTCACAGATTTATGCAAAATCGCTTCCGATGCCGATGGTTATTGGGGCTATTAAACGACTGGAATTGCTTAAATCAAAGCCCGAACTGAAGGAAAAACTATGGACTATTGTACGGGCACTGCAAAATGGCTTGAAAGAAAAAGGATTTGATCTGGGTAATACAGCCTCCCCTGTTACGCCTGTTTTTCTTAAAGGTGGAATCATGGAAGGTTCGCAAATCGTTGCAGACCTGCGTGAGAACTACGGCATCTTTTGCTCAATTGTGATCTACCCTGTGGTTCCCAAGGATGTGCTGATGCTTCGGTTGATCCCTACTGCAGTTCATACCCTGGAAGATGTGAAATATACTATCGATGCCTTTTCAGAAGTAAGGGAAAAACTGGACAAAGGAGTTTACCGGAATAACGCTTTCCCTGATGTAGCTGACAAATACTGAGAATCAATCAACTACCTTCCCACTATGTACATGAAGCTATCTGATTAAAAGACGGTCAGTATAGCATCCAGTTTTTGTTGTAAGCTTGATGAGGTATAGTCCGGGTGCGATGTCTCCCAGGTCAAGATGAACGCACGCTTGTTCTTCTGATAAATAAAGATGTCTGAACAGAATCCTTGTTCCGTTCATCGCAAAACATTCCACTTCAGCATAATCTGTAACGTATTCAGGCAGATAAAGATCAAACTGGCCATCTGAAGGATTTGGATAAATCATGGAAACACGTGCATACCGTCGTTCGTCAAGTCCGAAATTTAACGGCACCAGCTGTACATTTAACTCTGTTGTCGCCCGGTTATTAACTGTTACTGGAACCAATTTAGAAATGTACCCCGGTGAAGAATACCATAAGGTGTAATTTCCTTCGAAAAGTAACCGGGAATAGTATCCGGATGGAAGTTTGGAGTAAACCTGGGAATTATCCAGGTCATGGCCGGGGATGTACACTTCCGCCTGCAATTGCTCACCGGTAACGGAGTCTGAAACAATCCCCTGGACACCATATCTGGCCTCCTCCATGTAGTTAAGCAGGGAACGATAATTATACTCCCAATGGTTCAGCAATTGATTGGCCGGAAGCAGGAAGGCATTGGATAGCTCGAGGGTCACCTCCCTGTCCGAATGCCAGTAATTCATATAATCCTGGCGTCCGCCTGAGATAGTGTACCACTGGTACCCGTTCGTTATCCCATTGTTGAATCCTGAAAAATAGCTCCCAGGGCTATGGAGGTGCACTGTATCCACGTACTCGTGGCCAACAAACTGCCACCAGCTATCGTCGGCAGCCAGTTTAGGCCAGGTATCCCACGGATAATTAAAAACTTCCTCGCCACCGTGAAAATTAGCACCCATCACAAAATGGTTGCTGTCGGCAAAAGCCATGAACGCGAGAGTCTCCGGCTGCCATGCGTTACCGTCGGGATGAGGACCATCCTCAGGATCCGGATAATTACGGTTCAGGTCCACCCAGTTGGCGTTATACCTGATTGCCTGATACACTGAATTATTACCACCCCAATATGTCCCGTCCGGGTTGGCAAGGGGATTGATGTAAATCTCCGTATTGTCTACCAGGTCAGTGATCCTTGGATCGGTTCCATAATTGGATAATAGGTAATCGATGAGATGGAGCATTGTCACATATCCGGCAGTCTCATCTCCATGCATGGAGGATGTATAAAGAAATTCTGGCTCACCCTCCGGGGCATTTACGTTATCGCTGATTTTTACAGCAAGCAGTTGCCTTTCCTGAACCGTTGTTCCAATTGTGACAACCTTACAAATGTCAGGGTGAGACGCAGCAAAATTGTTCATGAAATCTAAGTATTCCTGATATGTCGGATAATAGTTCCATAGCGTCGAAGGTCCTGATCCGGATCCGGTAGGCCGAAGTTGTTCTCTTGTTAAAAGTGTTCCCGGATGCTGAAGAGGCGTATATTCATATCCCATTTCCAGAAACTCCTGAAATTCATTGCGGTTTGCATAAGCAAAAACTTGATTTCCTGAAACCTTTGCAATGGATATAATCCTGGAAAGTGGTTCCAATTCAAGCGGAAATCCAATATCAAAGGTAAAATAGGTCTCTCCGCACGTTTTAAATAATTCGTCCAAATCATGATCCCCCTTGTTTTGGGAATAGAGGGAAGAAAAAGGAAGTCCAATAAGCAATATTAACGGGAGAAGTATTAATTTCTTCATTTTTTCGTTTCAATTTGTCTGTCAATTTTATGTATCAGATCCTGAGTAGACTTGTTGACTGTAACCAGGGGGAGTCTCACAACATTCTGGCAAAGCCCCTGACATTCAAGAACAGTTTTGATCCCGCCCGGACTTCCATCAAGGAATATCGCATTGATCATATCAATCAGTTGAAAGTGTATCATCCTGGCTTTGCTGAAATCACCTTCAAGGCCATATCTTACCATGGATGAGAACTCCTTCGGGTATGCATTGGATATCACCGAGATCACCCCATCAGCGCCGGCAGCAAGCATAGGAAGAGTTAGGCCGTCATCCCCGGAAATGACAAGAAAACCCTCAGGACGGTTCTTCAGGATCTGGTAGATCTGGTCAAGGCTTCCGGATGCCTCTTTAATTCCGGCAATCCGGGGAAAATCATTAGCAAGCCGTATAGTGGTTTCTGCTGAAATATTGCTTCCAGTTCTTCCCGGCACTGTATATAAGATCACAGGCAATGTACTTGCTTCCGCTATGGCTTTAAAATGCTGATAAATTCCTTCCTGTTGCGGTTTATTGTAATAGGGAGAGACGGACAGTATTCCGTCTGCGCCTTTCAGCGGCATCGTCTGGATAGCCTGAACCACCTCAGAAGTGTTGTTTCCCCCGATTCCAACCACCAGCGGTTTTCGACCATCAACCTTTTCTACGGAAAACTCAATCAAAGACTCTTTTTCCTTCTTTGAGAGAGTCGGCGTTTCTCCAGTGGTACCAAGAGCCACGATATAATCAACCCCGCCTTTAATCACATGGTCAATCATTCGTTCATATGCCTCGAAATCAATTGATCCATCCATGTTAAAAGGTGTCACAATGGCGACTCCCGTTCCTCGGAACTTTGAATATTCTCTATTCATGTTGTTGAATGATTGTCAGATAGTGTCGAATAAGCTGGATTAACTCAGGCATCCTGGTGGTGGGGCCTACCTTGATCATCAGGTCATAGTATTTCATGGTATCTTCACTGAACGGACCTACTTTGCACCGGGCCCGCGAAAGCCCGGCGACAAACTTCAACGGAAGATAATCACCCATCGTAAGGTCGATGAGGAGATCAAATTCCGTTAAGATAAAATCATTTACCCTGGTATTTGTAGGTCTCATGTACCAATTGACCTCCTTTTGGGAGAAGAAGTCGTATGAAAGTTTAGGAAGGAAACGAGTTACCAAATCTTTATGCTTGACATAACCAAGTGCCCTGACATCTTTTTTCTCTTTCTGAAGGTCAGAAACAAACGATTCCACTGCGCTGGAATCAGGAATAGCAAAAAGCGGATATATAATACCAATACGTTTGGCACCATTCAGGTTCATCATTGAACGCATTCGGGTCACTCTGGCCGATTCCCTTTTAAGCAGGTAATTTCCTGTGCTGGTCCTGATGCTGGTTAACATGCAACAAAGGTACGCTTTCTAAGGATTTTTTAACAAATATCTGGGTTTAGTTTCATAGATTTGCTATTCAATCCTAACCGATGAGAATTACATTCCTGGGGACAGGAACATCGCAAGGCGTTCCCGTCATTGCATGTAATTGTGAAGTCTGCGGATCGGGCGATCCAAGGGATAGCCGGCTGCGATCTTCAATCATGGTTGAAGTTGGTGATCAACGGATCGTCATCGACTGCGGGCCTGACTTCAGGCAACAGATGCTGCGGGAAAAAGTTGAATCCATTGATGCCATTCTTATTACTCATGCGCACAAAGACCATGTAGGCGGATTGGATGATGTGAGGGCCTTTAACTATATCCTTAAAAAGCCAACACCCGTTTACGCAATCCAGGAGGTTCAGGAACAGATCAAAAGGGAATATGGATATGCTTTCGAAGGGGACCGGTATCCCGGTGTTCCTGAGATTGAGCTATATACATTTTCAAATGACCCGTTCTATATAGATGGTACGGAAGTAATACCTATCAAAGCGATACATTTCAATTCCGACCAGTTTGTTTTCGGATTTCGCATCCTTGATTTTACATATCTCACAGATGTTTACAGGATATCTGATGAAGAAAAAAATAAAATAAAAGGATCGAGAGTGGTGGTTGTCAATGCATTGAGAAAACGCAGACACTACTCTCATATGAATCTGGAGGAGGCTGTACTTCTTCTTGAAGAGCTTAAACCTGAAACGGGGTTACTGACTCATATCAGCCATCAGATGGGACTATTTTCCCATGTTGAGACTGAACTTCCGGAGAATATATCCCTCGCCTGGGATTGTTTAAGTATCGGGTGGTAATTTTTTCCCTTTATAGACTCTTTTCAGTGTCAGCAGATTCATCGGGTTTCCTCCCAGACCGAACACATCATTCCTGATGAACCTCAAAACCTGATCATAATACAGGACAACAACAGGAGCATCAGACATCATGACCTGTTCCATCTTTCGGTACGAATCAAATCGCAAAGAGTCTTTCTGGATATTCATTGCCTCTTCAAAAAGCTTATCGAACTCATCATTCCTGTAATGTGTGTAATTTGGTCCTCTTGGACAGAAGTTAAGAGAGTAAAACAAGGAGAGGTAATTCTCAGAATCCGGATAATCGGCAATCCACGAAGCCCTGAAGAAAGGCAACTTTGCCATTGCTTTCATCTCTCTCATGGCAGCGGCCGGACTTACTTCAATCTCCATCTCGATCCCGACCTCCGCAACCTGATGCTGGATGTATTTGCAGATGTCAAGATAATCAGGAGTAGAAAACAGCGTGACAGCCGGCATCTCATTTTTTGATCCATATCCGGCCTGTTCAATCAGCCGGTGTGCCAGATCAGGGTTGTAATCAAAGTATATTCTTGAGGAATCAAATCCCGGCATGCCGGGCGGTATGATACCATAGTTGCCAGGAGTGCCGATGTTATTCCTTAGATACAAAATCATTTTTGTTCTGTCAAAAGCTAAGTTAACGGCTTGGCGTATCAGTCTGTTATGCAGTGGATTCCGTTTGACCATTTCAGAGTTGGTATCAACGAGTATTCCGAGGTACTCCGTATTGAGGTAAGGCTGTGACATCATACGAAACCTGTCAGTGTACTTCGGATTTAATTGCCCGGACCGGGAAAGGAGTTCATCTTTATAACTCGGGTCAATCCCAGACATAAAGTCAAGCTTCCCCTGTACAAACTGCAGGAAAGCAGCCTGTTTGTCGGCAAGGAACGTGATGGATACAGCTTTGAGGAGTGGAAGTTGCCGTTCTCCCTCCCATTCAAAATATGATGGATTTCTGGTCAGCACCAGCTTGACACCTTCTTTCCAGTAACCCAATTGAAATGGTCCGGTTCCAACTGGGTGGCTTCTGAAGTTTACCCCATAATAACTTATTGCTTCATGAGGGACAACTGCGGCATAAGGCATGGAGAGAAGCAAAGGAAATGGCGGGAACGATTTTGCCAGCCTGATGAGTAAAGTGGAGTCATTTTCTGATATAAATGGCTGTTGATCAGCTGTATAATTAAAAATCCAGGCACCTGAGGAAGCTGTAACCGGATCCTTGATCCTGTTGAAGCTGAAAACAAAATCACCGGCATTCACATCCCTTCCCTCCCCATGCTGGAAACAAGGGTTGTCATGGAATTTTACATTCTTTCTGAGGAAGAAGCGATATGTCAATCCATCTTCAGAAACTTCCCATGAATGAGCTACACAAGGTAACAGGTCGAGCCGGTCATTTAGCTGAACCAGACCGTTGAAGAGCTGGTTTGTAGCCCAGTTGGTTGCCTGGTCGCGTGAAAAGGCCGGATCAAGGGATGAGATGTTGGCTGCTTCATTATACCTGAAAACACTGCTTTCGTCAACCTCTTTAAAACCGCCCGTACATGATCCAAGAAACAAAGCGACCAGCAACATAATTACATTACTGACCTGAGATAACCAATTCCTTATTATTTTTTTTCCTATTTGTGTCATGAAGGACTCAGGATGAAACTGTAGTCCCCTGACAGTGTACTTTTTATGCCTGATTGCAAGAATTGATTTATCCTTGCTGACCGCCGTAATTTCCAGGCAATCCGGCAGTGTCTCAGGATCAACCGTCCATGAGTGGTACAATCCCACCGTGCTTCCACTGGGAATTCCATTGAATAGGCTTTCATCGGTTGACACTTTCAGTAACCCCGTGGTCACTCCGTGTTTCACGTGTGACATTTTTACGAGACTCCCTCCATATTCCAATGCAATCGCCTGATGTCCAAGGCATATCCCAAGTATCTCCTTTGAGGGGCCATAGCGATGGATTACTTCACACATCCTGGGAAAATCAGACGGAAGTCCAGGCCCGGGGGAAATCAGTATTTTGTCAAAACCGATGACACTTTCAGGATCAAAACTTTCTGCACCCACAACTTCATATGATGAGATTCCACTCTCCCCAATCAGTTGTACGAGGTTGAAAGTGAATGAGTCATTATTGTCGATGATCAGAATCTTCCCCTTGTCAGCCATTGGAAAATTAGGTATCATTGCATCAAAATTAAGAATATTCGGATATATGGAACCAACAGGTTTTGAACGAATGAATGCGTTGGGATCCCGGTCAGAGCCATTTCTCTTTATTCTTGATTTCGAACTTTTGAAGCCAATGGTGTTAACACCGGAGGAAGCCCTTGAATCAGGGATCTTATTCCAGGTTTCCGATCAAAGAAATTTTATCCCTTCCGAAACAGTCACCACCCCTTTTTCTTTCGATAAAATTCCTCATGGCTTTGAAGAGTACCAGAAATCTTTTAAACGCGTAATGGCGCATATCTTATCCGGGAATACCTACCTGGCTAACCTTACATTCCCTTCTGAGGTTATAACAGATCTGACACTCCAGGAAATATTTTTCAGGAGTCAGGCGCGTTACAAACTGCTCATTCCGAATGACTTTGTTGTGTTCTCCCCTGAAATATTTGTAAGGATCAGCAATGGTGTGATATCTTCTTTTCCGATGAAAGGGACCATCAATGCCTCCCTTGAGAATGCCCGGACTGTTCTCCTGGAGGATCAGAAAGAACTGGCTGAACATTATACCATTGTGGATCTTATCAGAAATGACCTGAATCTTGTTGCCCGTGACGTGCGGGTTGATAAATTCAGGTATGTCGAAGAAATCACGACGAATTTCACAACACTGCTACAGGTAAGTTCCATGATATCAGGAACTCTGCCCAGGGATTATACCCGTCGCCTGGGTGATATTTTTTTCAGGATGTTACCCGCAGGTTCCGTCACAGGCGCTCCGAAAAAGAAGACAGTGGAAATTATCAGGGAAGCCGAGAATTATAAGAGGGGTTACTACACGGGGGTTATGGGGTTTTTTAATGGATCGGGTGTAGATTCATGCGTAATGATCAGATTCATTGAAGAGACGGATTCGGGAAAAGTATTTAAAAGCGGCGGGGGAATTACATTCCAAAGCAATGTTCATGATGAGTACCAGGAGATGATTGATAAAGTCTATGTGCCTTTTACTTGAAACGATCCGTGTATACGATGGTATCTTCTGTTATCCTGAATATCACCAGGAGCGGATGGATCGAAGCCGTGAAAAACTGTTTCCAGGCTCTTCCAGGATCAAGATCTCTGAGATCCGGATTCCGGAATCGTTTAAATCGGGTGTTTACAAATGCCGGATTATTTACGGTTCCAGAATTGAAAAAACCGAGTTCTTTCCGTATGGTCGGAAACATATCCGGAATCTCAAACTCGTAGATGCGCCGGACCTTGACTATTCCTATAAATATCTGGACCGATCTGGAATTGAGAAACTTCAGGAGTCAAACCCGGGTTACGATGAAATCATCCTGGTAAAAAATAGGGTGATAACAGATACCTCTTTCAGTAATCTGGCTTTTTTATCCGGGATAAAATGGTTTACACCTGCTGAACCACTTCTGGCCGGAACAAAACGTCAGCGGTTAATTGACTGTGGGATATTAACTCCGGTCACCATCACAGTTGACGATCTTTTCTGTTATTCGCACGTGTCACTGATCAATGCACTGCTGGAGTTAACTGATATCCTGCTACCGGTCAGTGCAATTGAAAAACAGATACCTTGAAATTCTTAACATGTGATTAAAAATAGTTATTTTTGAACTACTAAGAACTGTTGCACATGGATCAAAAGATTCTATCAGATAAGGAAATTATTGAGAGTGACGCGAGATACAGGAGCGTGGTCGAAAACTCACCGGTAGCCATACTGATTCACAGAAAAGGCATCATTGAATTTATAAACAAAGCCGGACTGGAACTTTATGAAGTAGATTCTCCGGATCAATTAATCGGAACCAATGCTATCGAGATGCTTCATCCTGAGGACAGGGAAGCAGTCCTTCAGCGAATTTCCAGAATGTATCAAACCGGGGAGCCTGCTCCTGTTTCTGCGGAGCGGTTTATTACTATTAAAGGAAACGAAATTACACTTCAGGTTGCGGCAAGCCTGATTAACTTAAAGGGACAGCCGGCATCTCTTGTCTTTGGAGTAAATATCACTGAACTTAAACGCGCGGAGAATGAAATTTTACGGTTCACACAAGAACTGGAAGAGATCAACCTGGCAAAGGATAAGTTTTTCTCCATCATCGCGCACGACCTGAAAGGGCCATTCAACTCCATCCTGGGATTCGCTGATATTCTGAACACAGAATATGACGAATACAGCGACGAAGAGCGCAAGCATTTCATCCGTAACATTGTTTCCTCTGCCCAGAATAGTTACAGGCTTCTTGAAAACCTCCTGGAATGGTCAAGAGCACAAACGAACAGGATCGAATTCAGACCGGAAATCCTGGAGCTTAGTTACGTAATAAACGAATGCATCCGTTTGGTCCGTGGCCAGGCCGAAGCAAAAGATATTCATTTGTTCTCTGCCGTTGAGTTTAATACGCGGGTTATGGCAGATGAGAATATGGTAAAGACTGTTGTAAGGAACCTGCTGTCTAATTCCATCAAGTTTTCCCGCCGGAGAGGAAATGTAAGGGTGATGGAAAGAAATATCACGCATCCGCAAACCAGGGAAAAAATGATTGAAATCACTGTGAAGGATGACGGGGTAGGTATGTCGCAGTCAATATTGGAACAGTTATTTAAAATTGATCAGATGGTCAAAACCCCTGGAACCGATAATGAGAAAGGAACAGGACTCGGCCTGATCCTTTGCCGGGAACTTATAAAAAGAAATGGAGGGGAGATCTGGGCTGAAAGTGAACAGGGAAAAGGATCGACCATCCACTTTACATTACCCGCTGCCTGATCTTCGGAATCAGGAACCACCTTTTTGTATCTTTGCAGGTACAAATCTACTAAAACCAACACCCGGATATGAAACGATGTATGATTGTATCGCTTTTGCTTTCCTTTTTAAACTTTCCCGGTTACTCACAAATGACTTCAGAGATGAACGGAGCTGAATTCTGTTCACACAAAAAATCTCAGGCATTATGGCTTCCGGAGATTCCTGAAAACATTCAGTCAGGACCTTCCCACACGTTCGACGCATTAAATTACGACATTGACATTGATCTGTTCAACTGTTTCACGGCCCCTTATACCCATGCTTTTGATGCCACGGAAATCCTGACCTTCAAGGTTGATTCGATCCTTAACTCCATTGTTCTTAATGCTGATAATACATCCCTGCTGATCTATTCTGTGGATATGGCCGGTGTATCTTTTTCCCATTCCGGCAACCTGCTTAACATCCAGTTAAACCAGACGTACAACCCGGGCGATACAGTAAGCGTCGGGATAAACTACCACCATAATGATGTTGCCGACAATTCCTTCTATGTCAGTGATGGCTTTGTTTTTACAGACTGCGAGCCTGAAGGTGCAAGGAAGTGGTTCCCCTGCTGGGACAAACCTGCCGACAAAGCTAAACTTGACCTGACATCCAAAGTTCCGGTGAATGTCAAGTTAGGTTCAAACGGAGCCCTTGCTGATTCAACCATCGTATCCGATTCGCTATGGTATCACTGGGTCAGCGAGCACAATATCGCCACATACCTGATGGTACTTACCGGAAGAGTGAATTATAACCTGGATATAGTCTACTGGCATAAGCTATCCAATCCCAATGACAGCATTCCGATCAGGTTTTATTATAACCCCGGAGAAAACCCTGATGCCATGGAAGAGATTATTATCCCCATGACGAATTGGTTTTCTGAGAAATTTTGCGAACATCCATTCCAGAAAGATGGTTTTGCGACGTTGAATGGTGATTTTACGTGGGGAGGAATGGAAAATCAGACCCTGACATCGCTTTGCCCGAATTGCTGGGCTGAGTGGTTAGTCGCTCATGAGTTTGCCCATCAATGGTGGGGAGATATGATCACCTGCGGAACCTGGGCCGACATATGGCTCAATGAAGGTTTTGCCACCTGGAGTGAAGCATTCTGGTATGAAAGTTATGCGGGTTATGATGCATACAAAGCCAGCATTAACGCTAACGCACAAAACTACCTTGCCTATAATCCGGGTTGGGCTATTTCGAATCCGCAATGGGCGATTGTAACCCCTCCAAACTATATCCTTTTCAATACCCAGATGAGTTATTATAAGAGCTCGTGTGTCCTGCATATGCTAAGATATACGCTGGGTGATTCCCTATTTTTTGAAGTATTGCAGACCTACGCCAATGATCCGGATCTGAAATATTACTCGGCTGTAACCTCTGACCTCATGCAAGTTGTTAACGATGTGACAGGAGATGATTATGATTGGTTCTTCAACCAGTGGATCTATGAACCGAATCATCCGCAATACCAGAATCTTTATGAGTTCCAGGATCTTGGCACCGGACAGTGGCAGGTGAATTTTTCCACTCAGCAGGTCCAGCCTGATCCTGAATTTTTCAGGATGCCCATGGAGGTCAAGATTCGTTTCATGGATAACTCCGATACGGTTGTTACAGTGATGAACGATGTTAACAATCAGTATTTCAGCTGGATATTTGATATTCGCCCGATCTTTTTCCAGTTCGATCCGTACAACAATATTGTCCTAAAACAAAGTACGACTGTTCTTGGCGTTCCTGCAAATAAAGAGGTTACAACCAAAGTTCATCTTTTCCAGAATATCCCAAACCCGGTCGGTCCCACAACGATGATCAGGTACCAGCTTGACGAACCAATGAATGTCAACCTTTCTCTTTATAACATGGTTGGAGAACGGATTCAGCTGCTGGATGAAGGTCAAAAATCGACAGGAATGCACGAATTTATCCTGGATTGCAACGCCCTGAGTCCGGGCGTTTACCAATATGTGATGACTGTCAAAGGGGAAAGGATGACCAGAAAATTGGTTATCGACAGGTAGTTTATTACCCTCTGGAGCTATCTCAAATGTCTATTTCTCGCAAAGACGCAGAGAATCGCGCAAAGGCCGATAATATAAGCATGAGAATATCTATTTTTGATTGATTAAATCTGTCGGAATGAAAAAGCTGTTTCTATTATTGAGTATAACACTATCTGTCAGTATTGGTGTTGTTGCCATGAGTCCTGCTATCACAACCGACACTGCTCACTGGTACATGGAGCACAGTTACGATGTTCTTCAATACAAACTTGAAGTGGATCTTTACAACAACTATTCAACTCCCTACCCGAGGAGTTTTTCCGGTAAGGAGACCATCACTTTTCTCGTAGATTCAACACTTAGCTTTATTAAATTGAATGCGGTTAACGGCTGCCTTGACATTGATTCGATCGGGTTGGCTGCACAGTCATTCGTCCATGTTGATGATACACTCACTCTTCATCTCAATCAAATTTATAATCCCGGTGATACGGTCCAGGTGCAGATCTATTATCATCACAATGATACCGCTGACCAGGGATTCTATGTAGCGAACGGATTTGTCTTTACAGATTTCCCTCCGGAGGGAGCCAGAAAAGTTTTTCCTTGCTGGGACCGGCCTTCCGACAAAGCTACCTGGGACTTCACCGCAAAAGTGCCTGTTTCTGTCCGGTTGGGGTCCACTGGCTATTTAGCCGATTCAACCGTTTCTGCAGACACGACATGGTATCATTGGATTTCAGATGATCCGGTTGCTACTTACCTTATTACCTGGACATCTTATGGCAACTGGGGTATCAACGTTTCTTACTGGAATAATATTTACGATCCAAACGACAGTGTTCCAATCTGGCTATACAAAAAACCTACGGAAAATATCTCAAATGCACTGGTAAATATCCCACTGATTACAGACCTCTTTGCTGAAATGTTCGGTGTTTACCCCTTCTCAAAAATTGGCTTTGCAACGATAACCTCCTTCCCCTGGGCCGGCATGGAGAACCAAACCATGGTGAACCTGATGCCTAATGGTTACTCTAATGAGCCCCTCATCGCTCACGAACACTCCCATATGTGGTTTGGTGACCTCATCACATGCGGGACCTGGGCTGACATCTGGCTCAACGAGGGGTTTGCTACTTATTGCGCCCAGTTATGGCTTGAGAATCAAAGCGGCTACTTTGCTTACAAGAACAAGATGAATGCCCTTGCCAATAATTACCTGTCGAACAACCCGGGCTGGCCAATTTACAATCCATCATGGGCGATCCAGACACCTTCGTCCGACGATCTTTATAATGTAGCTATTTCTTACAACAAAGGGGCTTGTGTCCTTTTTCAGTTAAGGTATGTGCTGGGAGACTCACTCTTTTTTACGGTCATGCACACCTATGCCACAGATACGAATTTCATGTACGGGAACGCTGTGACAGAAGACTTTGTGCGTGTAACTAATGCGGTAACCGGAGCAGACTATGACTGGTTTTTTGACGAATGGGTTTATGCCCCCAATCATCCCATTTATGAAAATACCTGGGAAATGGAAGACATGGGGACCGGACAATTTAAGGTTATCCTGGAAATGAACCAAACGCAAACAAATACGGTATTTTTCAAGATGCCTGTTGAAGTCCAGGTAGATTTCAACGATGGCACCGACACTATCGTAACCGGCTGGAATGACACAAATCCTCAGATACTTGAGTGGACTTTCGACAAATATCCCAGTAACGTCACCTTCGATCCCTTCCGTAATATCTTGCTGAAACAAGGCACCACCGTCGTTGGAGACGGCGAACTGAATCGTACCGGGTTTTTCCTGAAACAAAACAGACCAAATCCCTTCCGGGATCAAACAACTATTTCATATTACATCCCCTACAAGGAAAATGTTAAAATCACCATTCTTGACAGCTCAGGGAGAGCACTGTCATCACCTGTTGACAAATCACATGAGCCGGGGTCCTACGACTTAACTCTGCAGGGGGAGAATTTAATCCCGGGAATCTATTTTTGCAGGATGGAAGTAGGAGAATCCGCAAAAACAATCAAACTGATTGTGCAGCAGTAAAGCAGGAGTATTTGTATAACTTTAATCGGATCGCAAGGGATTTGCCAATAAGTTCGTAATCCCGGAACTTTGCTTGCAGATTGTCAAAATTTCAGTGGATCCTTGACCCTGGTCTTAAGAAGAGCTTCATCGTTTATCTCCTTCATCTCCTCGATATAATGAAAGGTCAGCCCCTTAACGTAATCGACCTTGATCTCATCAATGTCCTTTTTATTTTCTTTTGAAAGGATGATATCAGTGATACGGGCACGTTTTGCTGCCAGGATCTTTTCGCGGATCCCTCCTACCGGCAACACCTTTCCCCGTAGGGTGATCTCGCCTGTCATGGCCAGGTTTTTCCTCACTTTTCTTTGGGTAAAGGCTGATGCGAGAGCCGTAAAGATCGTGACTCCGGCTGATGGTCCGTCTTTCGGGGTAGCTCCTTCGGGCACGTGAATGTGAATGTTCCATTTTCCGAAGATATCGGGATCAACACCAAACTCCGCAGCATGGGCTCTCAGGTAGGCCAGCGCAATGGCGGCCGACTCTTTCATTACATCGCCAAGGTTACCGGTCAGTGTGAGGTCTCCTTTCCCTTTATTCAGACTCACCTCAACAAAAAGAATCTCCCCTCCATGAATGGTCCATGCAAGTCCGGTCACCACTCCTGCCTGTTCATTATTTATATGTTTGTCAACCTGGAACAGCGTAGCTCCCATTATCCTGGTCAAGTCGGAACTCTTTAATGTCTTGTTAAACTTTTCATTCATAACCAGGTTGGTGGCCCTCGATCTAATGATCTTGGCAATAGATTTCTCAAGGCCCCTGACGCCTGATTCCCTGGTGTAATCTTCGATGATCTTCTGAAGTATGTCGCGCGGAAAAACGATCTGACTCTTCTTCAGTCCGTGTTCTTTCAATTGTTTCGGGATGAGATGCTGGTTTGCAATTTCAATTTTTTCTTCCAGAAGGTACCCGGGAAGTTCGATGATCTCCATACGGTCACGCAAGGCAGGGTGAACGGTGCTCAGTGTATTGGCGGTAGCAATGAACATAATTCGTGACAGATCGTACTCTATCTCAAGGAAGTTGTCATAAAAGGCAACATTCTGCTCAGGGTCGAGTACTTCAAGAAGAGCGGCCTGGGGGTCTCCGCTGTAATTCATTCCTGCCACCTTGTCGATCTCATCAAGGACAAAGACCGGATTTGATGATTTTACCTTTTTAATGTTCTGGATTATCCTTCCAGGCATCGCACCAATATAGGTTTTCCGATGACCACGCAATTCCGACTCATCCCTCAAGCCACCCAACGACATCCTGATGTACTTTCTTCCCAATGCGCGGGCAATGGACTTACCAAGTGATGTCTTACCCACTCCCGGAGGTCCGACAAGGCATAAAATCGGGGATTTCAGGTCACTTTTTAGTTTGATAACAGCAAGGTACTCAATGATTCGTTCTTTAACCTTGTCAAGTCCCGTATGGTCTTCGTCCAGTACTTTTTTCGCATGGAACAAGTCGAGGTTATCTTTTGTATATTCATTCCATGGAAGTTGCACCAATGTTTCAAGGTAGTTGATCTGGATCGAATATTCGGCAGCAGCAGGGTGCATTCTCTGCAATTTCGTGAGATCCTTTTCAAAAACATCCGATACTTCTTTCGACCACTTTTTATTTTTTGCCTGTTCCCGGAGCGAATTCACCTCCTGCATATTTGGGCCACCCCCCAGCTCTTCCTGAATTGTTTTCAGTTGCTGGTTCAGCAGGTAATCCCGTTGCTGCTTGTCCATCTCTGTCTTTACTTTCTCCTGGATATTGTGTTTTAACTCCAATACCTGAAGTTCTTTGGTAAGATGGTGCAAAACGAGCCCCGACCGTTCAATCAGGTCAGAAACCTCCAGGAGTTTTTGTTTATCAGCGAGGTCAATATTAAGATTTGATGAGATAAAATGTACCAGAAACGAGGTGCTTTCTATGTTCTTTATTGCAAAGGCAGCCTCTGACGGGATATTTGGTGATTTGTTGATGATCTGAACCGAGAGATCCTTCAAGGAAGAGATCAGGGCATTGAACTCTTTATCTTCCCCGGCGATCTTGTCGGGAAGTCCGTAAGCCTCAACACTGGCTTTAATGAATGGTTCAGACTGAATCAATTCAGTGACTCTGAACCTTCTTTTACCCTGGATTATTGCTGTCGTACTGCCATCAGGCATCTGAAGAATCTTGATAATCTGAGCAACAGTGCCTACTTCGTTGAGATCCTCAAATTCCGGATCTTCAACATTGGCATCTTTTTGTGCAACAACTCCAATAATTCTGGTAGATTTATAATAATCCCTGATCAGGGCAATGGATTTATCCCGACCAACAGTAATTGGGATAACCACTCCTGGGAAGAGAACTGTGTTTCTCAATGGCAGAATCGGCAGTATGTCAGGAACGTCTTCAGCGTTCATTTGTTCTTCATCCTCAGAAGAAAGCAGTGGGATGAATTCAGTCTCCGAATCAAGAAGGTCAGAGACGGTGAAAATATTTTTTTTCAGTGATTTCTCCATAATCACAAAAGTCAAATTGTCATAGTAGTTAAGCGGATAATCTTACGGTGTCCCTGACAAGATTTATGCCAGCAGGGATTGGATCTACTTCCGTCTGTTCTTCAGCGTAATATTGAAGACACTTTTCAGGAGATTTTTTTCGGTCTCGCCAAATTCCCTGTTTCTGCGTTTGTAAACTGCTTCAGCAACCTCGATTGCTTTATCAAGGTTATAATTCGTATGGCCTGCTGTGCTTCCCCAGGTAAAGGAAGGAATGAAATTCCGCGAGAAACCGGTACCAAAGATGTTGGCATTGACTCCTACCACAGTCCCGGTATTAAACATCGTATTGATACCGCTCATGGAATGATCTCCCATGATAAGGCCACAAAATTGAAGATGCGTGTTGACGAAGGTTTTTTTACCATAACTCCAAAGCCTGATTTCATCGTACGTATTTTTCAGATTTGACGTGTTGGTATCAGCTCCAAGATTGCACCACTCTGATATGACAGAATGTCCGACAAATCCATCATGTGCTTTGTTGCCATAGCCAAAAAAAACTGCATTGTTCACTTCTCCGCCGATCCTGCAGTGCGGACCAAATGTTGAAGGGCCATAAATTTTCGCACCCATTTTAATTTGCGCCCCTTCACAAAGAGCAATGGGACCCCGAAGCATGGCTCCCTCCATGACTATTGCGTCAGCACCTATGTAAATCGGTCCTTTCGTGGCATTCAGAATAGCTCCCTCCACACTTGCCCCTTTTTCGAGAAAAATCTCGCCATTCCCTATTATCTTATTGGAATTACTGATAGGTTGTGATTTACGCCCTTTCGTAACCAGTTTGAAATCCTCTCGCAAGGCAATATCATTTTTGGTGAAGATGTCCCAGGTGTGATTTATCTTTAATGGGGCATATTTCAACACGATCTCTTCAATCCCTTCTGAAGCAGATTCACCCAGGGCATCCAGGTCATCGGCAGTTACATGCAACGCAATGATGGTGTCGTTGAAAACAAGGGTCTGATCATGTGCCAAATTTTTGACGGCCTTTACCATGGCAACATCCGGACAAACAGAAGCATTGATCAGGATATTTTGATCTTCCTTGATAAAAGGAAATTTCTTGGTCAGATACCCTTCAGTAAGAGAAGAGGTTTTAACCTTTAAATGTTTTTCCCATTTTTCCCGGATTGTCAGGATTCCGACCCGGATGTCAGCAACCGGTCGCATAAACGTAAGAGGCAACAGACTGGTCCGGACAATGCTTTCGTCAAAGAGAATATAGTTCATGAATAGGTCCTTGGTTCCTTTTTACAAAAGTATATATATCGTAAGAAAAAAATGCCTCCATTTTTCAGAAACGGAGGCATTTTTTCAGATATTTTCAACAATTATTTGGTTTCTTTCTTGTCCAGGTGTTTCTGATAACGGCTCTTGAATTTATCCACGCGTCCGGCTGTATCAACAAACTTCATCTTCCCGGTATAAAACGGATGTGAAGTGTGAGAAATTTCAAGCTTTACCAGGGGATACTCCAATCCATCTTCCCAAATGATTGTTTCTTTGGTTTTCACTGTTGATTTTGACATAAAAGCGTAGTCATTCGATATGTCCTTAAATACTACCAGCCTGTAATCTTTCGGATGAATATCTTTCTTCATTCCAGTCAATTTTTATAAATGAGGGTGCAAAAATAATGAATTTTCTGTAAATATCAGTGCTTCAACTAAATTTTTTCAGTCAGAAACCTCATCGTATCGATTCCGTCAGCATAATCATTCAATGCCGGGAGTTGGGTTTTCCCAGGTTCAGTTACGGAACCGGAAAGCAATCCCTTTCTTGCAACAACACACTGAATCTGATCCTGTTGCTGATCCAGTTTCCGTTTTAACTGCACAAGGTCTTTGTAGTATTCATAATGGATCACAGAAACCGGAGTTGAAAGTGCCTCATCTTCCCGTAACAGGTAAAATACCCCATCGAGGAACGGGGTACGGTTTACGAGAAAGATTGATTTATAGTAATCCAGGTTGTTGCGGTACTTGGAATGGTGAAAAAGATCTTTGTATTGCAGGAATGCGTTATGAAGGTGCTTCAGGTTATAATTTTCAGGCAGATAAAGTTTGGAAACATTTCGGCATCCCAGTCCAAAATAGCTGAATATGTCACAGGCAATACCGTTCAGATCAGCAATCGTTTCACTCCCATCAAGGATGGCCACGCCTGTTCTGTTTTTCCTGATGACATGCGGGTATTTACCAAAATAGTAGCTGAAATACCGTGAGGTGTTGTTGCTTCCTGTTGCAATGATTGCATCCGGTCTTTTTACCTCTCCGGATGTCAGTTTGATCCTGTTCTCCCACGCAGGTTCGATCTCTGTAAGTGATCTCACAATAACCGGGATCAAGCTGGCATCCTGAGAGGAGAGTTTTGCCAGGAGGTTATGTCCGGATAAAAGGACGCACAGCAGATCATGAAACCCAACCAACGGAATATTTCCAGCCATGATCACACCAACTCTCCTTGACCATGTTATTTTCTGAATATTCGAGTGATATGGTTTGAGCCATCTACCGATGGTCTCGCAATCAAGCACCAACCCCCAATAGAGAAAAGCCTGCTTTATATTTTCAAATGTAAACCATGGATTTTCTTTCTCCGCAACTTTCATAGCATCCATATAATCAGCCGGAACTTCTTCGAAAGACCTGAATTTCTGTCCCAGGGCTGAAAAAGAAGAAATTCGTTTTTCCAGGTTCATGTTCAGGTAATTTTCGCAAATTTACGCATTCATACGTGAACTCTTTTGAAAAATTAAGATCGGTTCTCCGTGCACAGCGTACTCAATCCCCGAATTATCATGTATTTATGGCCACCATTGTTCCTTTTTCTATTCATAATGACCACTCAAGCTCAGGATAAAACACCGATTGGACAATCTGAAGAAAGCCTGAAGCATCTTTTCAGTGAAATCACATCCTCACCTGACGACGAAGAACGAACCGTTTTAGCGGATACTTTTACCGGGCAATTTAAGCAGGTATTGAGAGAAAAAGGATCATTTGTCTACACATACTCCCAGCTGCCGAATATTTCGGCATTGACCTCTCCAGATCAGAGATTCAGAATTTATACATGGAATGTCCCGCTTCATTCAGGGACAAACCGGTTTTATGGTCTCATTCAGTTTCGTGATCCGGTAACTGATTCAGTGCGTATTCTTGATCTCAGTGATAAAGGTTCCGAAATTCATGATCCTGAGGATATGATCCTTGCATCAGAAAGATGGTACGGGGCGATCTACTTTCAAATTATTGCCAACCAGATGAGTAACGGAGAGACGTTATACACCTTGTTAGGGTGGAGAGGGGAAAATATGCTTGTGACAGTTAAACTGATTGAAATCCTGACGGTTACTCCGGATGGGAACGTCATTTTCGGGAAGCCTATATTTTGCCAGTTCGGAGAAACAAATCCTGCCAGGATCCTGTTCCGCCATAGTGCAACTATCACGATGTCTTTACGTTATGAAGAACAACGCCTGGTTGCGGATAAAGTATGGAATGCAAAACGCGGGAAATTCGAGGTCACAAGTGAGAAAACCTTTCTGATTATTGTTGACAGGTTAATTCCTTCTAACCCACAGCTTGAAGGACAATATGAGTATTATATTCCTTCGGGAGATATTATTGATGGCTTTCTTTTCAGAAACAGCTGCTGGAATTTTCTGGGACAGGTAGACGCCAGAAATCCAACGGCAAAATAATTTGTAAAGCCTACCAAACACTTGTTTATACACCAAATATATTATATTTTTGATCTCTGAAGATAAATTGGAATATTTTATGAAAACCTTACCAAAACCCTTTCTATATGAAAAAACATAATTTTAACGCAGGTCCCTCTATTCTTCCCAGAATCGCTGTGGAAAATTCTGCAAAAGCTATCCTTGACCTTAACGGAAGCGGCCTGTCACTTCTTGAGATCTCGCACCGGCATAAGGATTTCCAGGTTATCATCGATGAAGCAACCGCCTTATTTAAAGAGTTAATGAACATCCCTGCCGGCTATCAGGTATTGTTCCTGGGTGGCGGGGCAAGCACCCAGTTTGTAATGGTTCCATACAATCTCCTGCAAACCCAGGCAGCTTACCTGGAGACGGGAGCATGGGCTAAAAAGGCTATTAAAGAGGCGAAAATATTCGGGAATGTGAATGTTGTCGGATCTTCCGCGGATAAGAATTTCAGTTATATCCCAAAGGGGTACACAGTTCCCTCAGATGCCGATTATTTCCACATCACGACCAACAACACGATTTTTGGGACTGAGATCAAATATGATATGGACTCACCCGTTCCTCTTGTTGCTGATATGTCGTCCGATATACTGAGCCGTCCCACCGATGTCAGTAAATATGCGCTTATTTATGGCGGTGCACAGAAGAACCTGGGTCCTGCCGGGGTAACATTTGTCATCATCCGTGAAGACATCCTGGGAAAAGTTGAGCGCAAGATACCTTCAATGCTTGACTACAAAATACACATTGAAAACGAATCGATGTACAACACCCCTCCTTGTTTTGCCATATACACCTGCCTGGAAACGTTGAGATGGATCAAAGGATTGGGTGGTCTTGCCACGATCAAGGCCATGAATGATAAGAAAGCCAAACTTCTTTATGATGCCATTGATAACAGTATCATGTTTGTCGGAACTACTGCGGTTGAGGACCGGTCTTTAATGAACATCTGTTTCGTGATGAAAGAGGATTTTAAAGATAAGGAGGATGCTTTTATGGAGTATGCAAAAAGCAAGGGAATGGTAGGGATCAAGGGGCACCGTTCTGTTGGGGGTTTCCGCGCTTCAACGTACAATGCGCTTCCCATTGAAAGTGTCCAGGCTCTTGTTGACTGCATGCATGAATTTGAGAAAGAAAACTTATAAGAAACCACCTTTAGGGCAGTTTATGACGTTGCCTTAATAAAACGATTCCACCATGACAAAAGTACTTATTGCCACAGATAAACCCTTTGCCCCGATAGCAGTAAAAGGAATCCGTGAAGTTGTTGAAACAGCCGGATTTGAATTAGGATTGCTGGAGGGTTACACAAAAAAAGAAGAACTGCTTGGAGCAGTGGCAGATGCTGACGCTATGATCATCAGAAGTGACATTGCAGATAAAGAAGTTATTGATGCAGCCCCGAAACTTAAAATTATTGTGAGAGCGGGAGCCGGATATGACAATGTTGACCTAAAATCGGCTTCTGACAAGGGAGTTGTGGTCATGAACACCCCCGGCCAAAATTCCAATGCAGTGGCTGAGCTTGCCTTCGGTCTGATGGTATTCCATGCTCGGGGATTCTTCAATGGAAAATCAGGCACTGAACTCAAGGGGAAAACTCTCGGGATCCATGCGTATGGTTATGTCGGTAAAAATGTCTCAAGGATCGCCAAGGGTTTCGGAATGGAAGTTTATGCGTTTGACCCTTTCATTCCCAGGGAAGAAATTGAAAGGGACGGAGTAGTTTGGGTAAACACTGTTGAGGAGCTTTATAAGACCTGCCAGTACATTTCAATACATATCCCAGCCAATTCGCAAACCAAACAATCCATCAACCACACACTTCTTTCACTATTGCCCAAGAATGGTGTTCTTGTCAATACAGCGCGAGCGGAGGTGATTCATGAAGCAGACCTGATGAAGATATTCAGTGAGAGGGAGGATCTTGCATACCTTGCTGATGTTGCACCTGCAAACCTTGCCGGATTTCAGGAACTTTATGCATCAAGATTTTTCTGTACCCCTAAAAAAATGGGAGCACAAACCAAAGAGGCAAATGTAAATGCAGGAATAGCCGCAGCAAAACAAATAGCTGCGTTCCTCATGCATGGCGACAAAACATTCCAAGTAAATAAATAAATGTTTGTATATTAGCACGTATTTAATCCTCTCATCAATGGAAACCGAACAGGACAAATCCACTACATTCTTCAGGTTCGAAGATCTCAGAATCTACCACAAATCCCTGGATTATATAAACTGGCTTTATTCTATCGCTTCAACTGCCCAGGATGAGCCCCTCGCAAAGTCTTTTTTTGACAAGTTCATCGTTTCATCACAAAGTATTTCTCTGAACATTGCAGAAGGTTCTTCGCGGAACAAAAGCCAGTTTGTCTATTACCTGAAGATGGCAAAGAGTTCTGTCAGAGAGTGCGTAGTCCTGTCCACAATTGGTCAGACAAGAGGTCTCATCAGTGACGAAGATTTTGAGTACTCGAAAAACCAACTGATGGAGATGACAAAGATGATCGGCGCACTTATCGGCAGTCTTCAGAGAAGTGTAAAGGTCAATGATTCTGAACAGGATGATGAGTTGGATTGAGTTTCACAATTTTATTTTATGGCAATATTAAAATCATTCAAGGGTCTCCGCCCTCCGGCAGAGATCGCAAAAGATGTTGCTTCCCGTCCTTATGATGTGCTGAACTCAAAAGAGGCGCGTGAAGAAGCAGCGGGCAATCCCTTTTCATTGCTCCATATTATCAAGCCCGAAATTGATCTTCCGGTTGGAATTGATGAACATGATGCCCGGGTATATGAAAAAGCACGTGAGAACCTTGATCTGTTCAGGGATAAAGGATGGCTGGTCCAGGACCAGAAGGCACGGTTGTACATATATGCTCAAACGATGAATGGTAAACGGCAATATGGAATTGTCGGATGCGCCGGAGTTGACGACTATCTGAACGGGATCATCAAAAAACACGAGCTTACCCGACATGAGAAAGAAGAAGACCGAATGAAGCATGTTCGGATTACGAATGCCAATATGGAACCGGTTTTCTTCACCTATCCTGCGGTAAAAGAGATCGATGACATTATAGAGGCCTATGTGGGTTCGCACAACCCCGTGTATGATTTTACGGCTGTTGACGGTATTGGCCATCATTTCTGGGTAATTGAAAATGATAGCATCAGGGATAAACTAATCGAGCTGTTTAAATACGTTCCTTGTACGTATGTCGCCGACGGGCATCATCGTACAGCAGCTGCAGCACTGGTAGGAGCTGAAAAGCGGAAACAGAATCCGGATTTCAGCGGAGACGAGGAGTTCAACTATTTTCTGGCTGTTCATTTCCCCGATAACCAGCTTTCGATCATTGACTATAACCGTGTGGTCACTGATTTAAACGGGTTGTCTGTCGAGGAGTTCATGAAGAAACTTGATCTGGTGTTTTCCATTGAGAAAAAAGGACCGGAAATCTTCAAACCCGACAGGCTTCATACCTTTTCCATGTACCTTGACGGTGTGTGGTATTCACTGACTGCCAAACCCGGAACCTTCAATGATTCTGATCCAATTGGTGTACTGGATGTTACCATTCTCTCAACCCTTGTACTAGATAAGATACTGGGAATCAGAGACCTCCGAACAGATAAAAGAATCGATTTTGTTGGAGGTATCAGGGGACTGGGAGAGCTTGTAAAACGCGTGGACTCCGGAGAGATGAGGGTCGCTTTTGCTCTTTACCCTGTTTCAATGAAGCAGTTGATTGATATTGCCGATACAGGGAACATAATGCCGCCTAAAACCACATGGTTTGAGCCCAAACTCAGGAGCGGACTGGTCGTCCATAAGCTAGAATAGATCCTGGTTGCTGGATCCAGGATGGTGGATGCGTACAGGAGAATATATACATCCTTCTTTGTCAATATTCCAGGTACTCTCCGAACACTTCCTGAAGGTAAACCTTTCCTTCAATAATAAGCGTATCCTGTAGTTTTTCTGAAGGTTCGAAAAAGTAAAAATACGGGACATTCAGGTCGAAGGTAAAATATCCATCCGGCCTGATCCAACCTGCACCATTCTCATTGGTAAAATATGCAAAATCAGCGGTATACGGATTGAACAGATTTTTACTCCAACGAAACTTTTCAGCTGCCAGGTCAAGCTGAGCAAGCAATGTCGCCGGAATATCATGCTGGTTTCCAATCTTTTTCCAGGTTGTCCCCCTGAACTCCTTACGTATCACATTGCCATAAAAAAGCATCGGAATTTTATGGTATTCTCTTGAATGGGGATGCCAGTTATAATAGGAATTGTGACTATGATCTGCCACAATTATAAACAGGGTACTGTCAAACCATGGCTTTGAATTTACTTTCTCAAAGAATTCTCCCAGGCAATGGTCTGTGTAGAATGCAGCATTGATGTATTCACGTTCATTGTCTCCCCAGGTAAGTGGTTTCTCATATGGCTGATCCCAGGGTGCGTGGGTACTTAACGTAAAAAGGGCTGCAAAGAAGGGTTGTTTTAATCCGTCCAGGTCATCTGCTAAGTAATTGAGGGTATACTCGTCATGAATTCCCAGTTTTCCTTTCGGTAAGTTGTCAGGGAAATCATAAACCTCCATAATTTTCTGAAAACCATTGTAGTATATGTAGCCCTTTATATTGCCGTAAATCAACTGCCCCCCAAAATAAAAAGCTGTCGAATAGCCTTCCTGATCCAACTGAATCGGCAGACTTGGTACATTTTTATACTTATCAGGCTGCACTGTGATGCAGGAAATCGGGTGGGAAGGGAATCCTCCGAAAATAGAGGCCATTCCCTGTTCAGACCGGGCACCGGATGAATAAAGCCGCGTAAAGAGGATCCCTCCTTCTTCCAGTTTTCTGAATTCAGGCGTAATGCCTGGTTTACCGCCAAGGGTTTCGATCAGATCTGCGGACCAGCTTTCCAGGATCAGAAGGATAATATTGGGTCGGCTCGTTGTTAAAAACTGGATAGTTGAATCCTTCTCCGTCTCATAAAGCTTTGCAATCATCTTTTTGGCGGATGGTTCATCCAGGAAAATATAAGGGTTCTGGTCAAAGTACTGTAGGTTTTCAAACACACTGACATACAGGTTAAACGCATTATTGATGGAAATTACAGAAAGGATGTTGTGTTTTGAATAAATTGATTCGCTTTGATTTATTGGAATTGCCTGAACTCCCCCCCGCATTCCAAGTACAAGCATTACGGGTGTAACGAAAAGAAACAGCAAGGAAAACCACCAAGTCCGTTTTACCCTGATAAGGTTGGGATAAAACCAACGGTAGTAAGAATAGATGCCGGCCCATGAGATCAACAGAAGTAAAAGCACCAGGATAATAAAAGTCAACGTACCTGAGGAATTGTAGATTTCACCCGGATGGCTGAGGTACTTGATCACTTTGTAATTCAATTTAGTTTTCCACTCGCTGTATATTCCTACCTCACCAATAGAGATCAGTGCATAGAAAACCACCATCATTCCCGTGAACACTTTATTGATCAGGTTCATCCAGCGAGGCGAATATACCGATTGGACCACAAGGATCACAAAGGGAAATACCATGAAATAACATGCCGTTGCCAGGTCAAGTTTGAACGCGTGATACGGGAGGACTAAAATTTCCTTCAAAGGGATTTCCTCAATAAGAATCAGATTCAAGTGATAGAAGAAAAAAACCAACCTTGTAAGGTTAAAGAAGATTACCCAGAATAAAAATTGCCGGAAAAAATTGACCAGGATTTGTTTCATACCACGGAAAAGACAAAATTAGTTGATTGTTCGAAACGATCAAATCATTAAATTTGTTATGATAAAAGCCCCGGAGTTTCATGATCCTGCGAGAAAACCTGCATAACCTGTTGAATGAGATCCCTGCCGGAGTCAGGTTGGTTGTCGTATCCAAGACACAGACCGTCGGGGACATTAAAGCATTATATGAAGCAGGACAACGGATTTTCGGGGAAAACAAGGTTCAGGAACTAGCCATAAAACAATCCCGGTTACCCGCTGATATAGAATGGCATTTTATTGGTCACCTTCAGCGTAACAAAGTTAAAGTTGTTGTTCCGATCACTTCGTTGATACATAGTATCGACAGTTTTCGGCTATTGAAAGAAGTGGATAAGGAGGCTACCCGGATTTCCCGAAGGATCAACTGTCTGCTTCAGTTCCATATTGCCACCGAAGAGCATAAATTTGGCCTTGACTGGGATGAAGCTATCACGATGCTGACCTCACCCGAATTTGAAAAACTTAATAATGTAAACATCTGCGGGGTCATGGGGATGGCTACCTTTTCTGAAGATCAGTCACAGCTAAGACTGGAGTTCAGGCAGTTAAGTTCTTATTTTCATCAACTGAAAGAGAGGTTTTTTTTGCATTCCTCTGATTTCAGGGAACTTTCCATGGGAATGACAAACGATTACCGGCTGGCCATTGAAGAAGGCAGCACGCTTATAAGGATCGGAAGTTTGATTTTTGGATCCAGGTAACTATTTATATGAATCAACTACACTAAATTACTCTATCATGACGAAAGGATTACTGACTTATGGATTTCTGATACTTATACTAACGATAAGCGTTTCAGGCCAGGTGTTTCTTCCGAAAAAAGCATATATGCATCTTGTTGGCAGGATCGATACAGACCAGGAAATTACGATGAACCTTGTAAAAGTAAATGATAGTTTATATGCCGATCTCGTTTTCAATGCCAGTCAATGCAACCCCTCGATTCTATCAGGAAAGGCAGATGAGAAAGGAAACTTTTTACTGAAGTATCCTTTCTGTGATACCGGGATGGTTTTCAGGGGCCGTTTCGTTAACCGCCAATCCCTTTCCGGAAATTATGAAACAAGCAATGGGGAGGTAATCCATCCTTTTGTCCTTGTAGAAAGCTATCCGGAAGGATCTATCCCCCTGTTGGTTTATTACTCCACATTTTCCCGGAATCTGGTTGAGAAACCCGGATCTCCAATGGCTGCTATCAGCCAGTGCCTTATCATTCCCGGAGAGTCGAGCAATCCTGTATTATCTGACTCTCTCAGGATCAGGATGATATCCGGTTTCTCAGGAAAACAGGATGGGAACAGAGATCCTGAGATTGCAATAAGTTCAGGTAAAAATACTTTCCTTCTGAACTATTTTTCGAGCAACGAAAGTCTGTATAAATCTATGCCTGATGCCGCTACCCTTAACTGGACCCTTTTAAAATTCATGCACATATTATACAATGACAACAATATCCTCACTTATTACCTGCTAAATTATGCTTACACAGGCGGAGCACATGGGATGGAAACCATTGATTATTCAGTTGTAAGTACCCGGACGGGAGAAGAAATCACTCTTGCAGACATCTTTATAACGGGTTACGAACCCTCTCTTAGTTCTCTCCTGACCCGGAAGTTGAAGGAAATTTCCGGAATTAGCCCGGATGCTAAACTTTCAGAGAACGGCTTTTTTATTGACGAAGTCGTTCCAAACTCAAATTTTTACATTACTGATATCGGCATCGGTTTTCTCTACAATCATTATGAGATCGCGCCTTATGTAAATGGTCCTACCGACATTCTGTTGCCTTTTCAGGACTTAAAGGATATCCTGAAATCCGAAGGGCCAGGTTCAATATTTTTAAGCAGGCGATGATGCCCGTATAAACCTATTCTTGTTAAAAAAATCGCGAAGGACCTGAACATTCCTGAATCCCTGCCGGTGAAAGGTACCGGTAGTCTGTGTTCCGTAGTTTTCATGAATTTCAGCATAGACCGAACCATCTGGGGTGAGATGCCGTATTGAAAACTCAGCAATTGCACGATAGAAAAGCATTGGATCGTCATCAGGAACAAACAGGGCATGTCCCGGCTCATAATTTACTACATGATGTTTCATGCCCGATCTTTCATGAAGAGGGATGTACGGAGGATTACTTATAATAATATGGTAAGGTCCCTGTGCCAGGAAAAGATCCGGATCAAGGATATCCCCCGCGATGAATTCAACATCCAGGTTGTTGTTCGCAGCATTCTTCCTGGCAGTATCAAGCGCATCAGGGTATTTGTCAATGCCTGTAACGACGGCAATCGGAAAAGCTTGTTTCATTGCCAGAGCCAGACATCCGGAACCTGTTCCCATGTCAAGAATTGAAATCTCTTTTCCTCTGGTTTGCTGATTCTCCCGGGTTATCAGCATTGCAAGTTCTTCTGTTTCAGTCCGCGGAATCAGAATCCCGGGGTGAACCTGAATGGCCAAACCACAAAACTCCGTACTGCCTATTATATATTGAACAGGTTCTCCCCTATTCAGTCTGTCAAGTGCGGTTAAAAAACGAGTCTCGGTCTCTTTATCAAGTACTTTCCCTTGATTCAGTTGGACGGTAGCCCTGGACCATCCCAAAAGGTTATCAAAGAGATGGTTAACGATCGCCCTGATCTCATGCTCAGGATAATACCAGCCAAGTCTCTGCTGATACAGTAAAATCATCTCACCGGTAGTTTTTTCCCCTTTATTCACAGGACGAAAATAGAAAATAAATAACTTCGCCGGATAATGGGATCAGAGGATACATATTTCTCCGTAGTTGGTGAATCACAAAGTACTTACCGAGATAAGGCAAGTAAATTCATTTCATTTGTCTTCCCTGTTGCCAGTGAGGAGGAGGTTAAAACCAGTCTTGAAAAGCTGAAGAAGGAATATTACAATGCCAATCATCATTGTTATGCATACAGGCTTGGGCATCCTGACGAAGCAGTTTACAGGATCAACGACGACGGGGAACCATCAGGGTCGGCCGGTAAACCCATCTATGGCCAGATCCTTTCGAGGAATTTATCTGATGTTCTCATTGTAGTTGTGCGCTATTTCGGAGGGACAAAGCTTGGAATTCCCGGATTAATTCAGGCATACAGATCAGCGGCTTCAGATGCCATTTCTCAGAACCGAATTATATCAAAGGTAATGACCTCGGTCATTCGTATTACTTTCCCTGTATTACATATGAATGATGTGATGAGAATCCTGAAACAGGAAAAAGCAGATATTGTCTCACAGGAGTACGAAAAAGAGTATTCAATCCTGTTTTCTGTAAGAAAAGCCAAGATCGACCGGATGAAAGAAAGACTGTCTTCACTTGTAAACATATTTACATATGAATGATCAACATAAGGATCACATAGTTACTTTTTTAATGTTTCAAAAATGGGTTAAATCCCCGCAATTTATTGCGGCTACTTTAGTTTCTATAAAAGTTCTAACTTTACGGTATGGACGAATTTCGGAAGAGCTCTCATACTGTAAGTTGGC